>Ga0066256_1000223_pt1 | contig 232499 bp, 203 predicted proteins | sample ThiBio_1000_biof_FD_87107 | JGI IMG/M metagenome (GOLD analysis project Ga0066256, IMG submission 87107) | Wastewater bioreactor microbial communities from Cape Town, South Africa - Thiocy_expt_1000_biof (version 2) | ecosystem: Engineered > Bioreactor > Thiocyanate-remediating >...
GCTGCTCGGGCCGATCGGCTACATTCCACCGGCAGAAGCCGAGGCACGCTACTACGCAGCAATCCGTGAGTCCGCCATGGTGGCGTGACTCACAATCCGGAGCCTCCAGGATTCTCGGGGCGGTTCATTCCGGATGCGCGGCGCTGCGCGTCATCACGCACTGCGTGGCTAAGTACACATTGAGCTCGGCGAACGAGGCGAAGCGCTGCTCCAGCGTCGTCTGCCAGATCCGTCGCCGTGCGTCCTGGACGTTCTTCTCGACCCGGCCTTTCTCCCAGCCGGACGCCACGTTGCAGAAGTCCGGGTCGAACAGATAGTGCGCCGCCATTACCGCAAAGCGTGCGTTGACGACCCGTGCCTTGCCTCTGCCTGGCACGCGGTCCACCGCCGTCTTCATGTTGTCGTAGATGCCGCGGCGAGCGACACCACCCAGCCCGACAAAGCAGCGGGCATGGGCGTCGAACAGCATCTCGTGACCCTGGCTCGGATACGCGACCAGCCAGAACGCGCGGCTCGCGCACAGCTTCATATGCGCCACCTGCACCCGCCGCCAGATGCCGCCGATCACGATCCCTTCCTCGCTCCAGTCGAACTGGAAGGCCTCGCCCCACGCGAAGGTCAACGGCACATAGGCCGACCGAGCGGTGACGGCGCCCGCCTGTGCTCGCCACGCTCGGATGGCCTCGGTGACGCGCGAATAGTGGCCGGAAAATCCCTCGGCCTTGAGCTGTTCGTGCAGGCGCCGCGCTGTGCGGCGTTGCGAGCGCGGCCGTCGCGCATCGACTTCCAGAGCGTGGCGTAGCCACGCCTCGAACACGTCCAGCTTCTTGCTCGCCGGCGTGCGCTGGTACTTCATCTCCCGCCGCGCTGGCTCGCGCAGCCAGGCTTTGATCGTGTTACGCGACAGGCTCGTTCGCCGCGCGATCTCGCTGATCGACAACCCGTCCCGCAACCTCAGCCGCCGGACCTTCGCATACATCGCCATGGTGTGCACCTTCGTCACCCCGCATCGGCCGAGACCCATGCAGGTTAGGTGGGACACCCTGGTCAATTTTCCGCGCGCACAACCCCGTTTAGCTGGTCAATTTTCAACGCGCCTCAACAGGCCACGGGTTTCACAGGCCCAGTTCGCGTTCCAAATTGGCAATGCCTTCGGCCAGGGCCGCGTAGCGTCCGGCGACCACCTCGTTTCGATCAGGCGTCATGGTCGCGGCGCTCTCCATTTCGTAGTGGTGAGCGATCGCCGCCGCCTGGTTCCGCCAGTGATCACCAAGCATGCTAAGGCGTGCTTGAGCCGCCGACTCGGCGTCGGGCGCGATCATGAGCCGCGCAATCCTTTTGAGAAGTTGATCGTTCGTACAGACGAACCAGATGCTGTCGGCTGCCGATGCCGAAACTTGATCTTTCCAGTGCTTGAGATAGACCAAATCCCAAGCCGCGTTCTCGATGCCTCGTTTCACGGCCGCGGGATCGTCCGAATTCACCCGCTTGATCATCGCGGGCCGCGGCGGGGACAGAAACATGAGGCCGAAGGTGGTTGCTCCTACGGAAAAGAAAGCGTCGGTGCGCGACCACGTGAGGAACGCGTGCGCTTTTTCAGCCGGCGTCGTGTCCAGTCTGTAGAGCGAGACCGCCTTCAGGAGGATGTAGTACGCCGCACGCCAACCCGGGGTTTGCGCAGCGAAGTCGGGTTGCCGCGCGGGCGGCATGTCTGCAGGCAACCTGCTAATGGCCTCGGCGATCGCCTCCGCCGGCAACCGCTGCGTCCTTCCGAGCGCGACGTCGCAATATGTCTGAGCGCTTACGTGGTCGGCGATCCGCAGCAACCGGAGTTGCTCCACCGCTTCATCATGCCCGTCGTGTGCCGCCTTTTCGTGAAGCGAAATGTTCGGCTCCACGCGAAACGATGCGGCGATCAAGAAGCACATCACAGCGGCCGCAAGCCGGTCGACCCGCGCCTTCTCAGCATTTTCGGAAATCGCGCCACCGGATGCGAATGCAGTAGCCCGGGTCAGGATGTTGTTGTCCAGCAGGGCGTAGAGCGTTGCACCGCCCGCAGCGGCGTTGTGCAAATAGAGAGGAAGTGAATACACGTCCTCGATGTTGCTGGGCGGTGAAACGAACGGATCTGCCTCCCGAAGCATCTGCTCGATCGCGGCCACGTCATCCACCGGCAACGGACTTTCCACGACCACAACGTTCATGCCGCTTCCTCGGGGTAGCACCGCGTCAGAATACCCGCCTCAAGAAGCTCTTGCTCCGCGCACGCGCCGCAACTCGGCGGGGCCTGGGGCCAACGCCCCAGCGCACGCGGCCACATGAGGGGCCGCCCGAAAACCCTGAAGGGGTTTTCATAAGTGCGCTCTTGCTGGGCTTCTCGGCTTCGCTTTCGCCGGTGTTTTTCTCCCGTCGGCTCTGAGCACTGCAAGCTGCGCTGCCATCGAGCTGCGTGGCAGGTACCCGACCGGATCGCGGCGCCAGCGGGCTCCAACGATGCGCGTCTCTCAATCACGCGCCGCGCACACCAACCCGGTCGCGCGCCAAAAAAACCACGAACTTCATCTACTCGGTTTTGGTCGGGCGTGTTTCAACCAAAGGCATTCCACGTATTGGAGTCGCCCGTGCCCAAGACCATACCCGTTTCCCGCAAACTGCGCCGCTCGCTCGAAGAGTTGGCGCTGCAGCTGTACTTTTTCCCAAAGGCGTCCGCTCAGCGGGGCAAAAAGCACCCTTACCTCGAATGGGTGGGGCACGTTTCGCCTGGCGTGCTCGCAGGCCTGCGCGACGAAGCCGAGCGCGTCGCGGCGCTGGCATCGCGGCAGCTGGGCGATCGGCCGTCAACCCCACCCCCGTGGCAATTGGTTCGTCCAGACGACCGGCAAGAGGAGGCGCCGCGTGAGGACGGTGAATCCACGCGGGGAAGCTCCCGCGGGAATCCAACCGATGCCGGAGCGCGCCCGCGCCCCCGGAGGCGTCAGTGAGCGATCTCATGCATGACCAACAGCTTTACCGGGCTGCCCAGCGGGCCGCACAACGCGAGGCCAAGTCCCTCCTCAAAGCGCTGCGGCGCGCGCACGCGGAGAAAGAGAAAGCCCGCCGAAGACAAGCACGCCGCAGAACGGAGTTGGGGGAGGCCGTGCTGAAAGCGGGTTGCGGCGACTGGCCCGCGCTCGAAGTGGTGGGTGCCCTGCTGGACGCCGTACACCGGTACGGCCATTCGCCGACGCAGCGCTTGGCCCTGCGCCAGCGTGCCGAGGTTTTCCTGCAGATCGATGCGCCGGCGGCTCCGGTCTACCCGCGTCGTCCCGACGCTGAGGAACAAACCGGCCTCGTCGCCGCGATGTTCGAGAACTCGGAGTAGATTGGCAATACGACGGGCCGGACCGATCGTGAGCGCAGGGGCGGGGCGGCCACCGCCGCCCGGCTCGACCTCTTGGCCGGCCAGCCTACCGCTCCTGGTGGGAGGACACGCCCCCGAACGGCAGATGTTCCTCGGCCACGCCGGCGGCCGCGGAACTCGGGAGCCCATGTTGCACAGTGGATTTTTCGGTATCGTCGTCCTCGTCATCGGCGGGCCTTAGGGGAGGCGAAACCGGATGAATGCAACGACGCCGCGGCCGTTCGTCTCGTGCTCGTTCGAACAGCTCGAAAACCATTTCAAGAAAGCCAAAAGGGCCGGCGACGCCGCCGGTCTGCGCGACCTGCAGCACGAACTGACGTTCCGGCACAAAAACCGGCACACGCCCGAACTGGCGGCCCGTGTGGCCGAGGCCCTGACCTCGCCCCGACCGACCAGCAGAACGCGGACGGCAAGCAGTGCAGCTGCCCCGGCGCCGACGAAAGCGACTGGCGCGCCCCGGGCGGCCTCTCGTGCGCCCCCTCTGCCGCCCGCGCGCGCGTCCCCAGCCCCTGCCCCGCGGACCGCCGCGGCCCGGCAATCGGCATCACCCAAGCCCGCACCGCGCGGCCGAACGCGTTTGACACCCACCGACGAGCAGCAGCAGGCGCTGGACGCGTTCACGCGCGGCGATAGCCTCAAGATCAACGCCTACGCGGGGGCCGGCAAGACGTCCACGCTGAAACTGCTGGCCAACAGTACGGGACGCTGCGGCCAGTACATCGCCTTCAACAAGGCCATCGTCGCGGACACCCAGGGCGCGTTCCCGCCCACGGTCGATTGCTCGACGTTGCACAGCTTGGCCTACCGGGCCACCGCGCCCGGCTACCACGGTTCTGCCGCGAAACTCACCGGCAAGATCAACGCCAACGAGCTCGCTCAAGCCTTCGACCTGAAACCACAGTCCTTCGGGCCGGACCTGACGCTGGCGCCCCGATCCCAAGCGTTCCTGTTTCTGGACACGGTACGCCGATTCGCGCAGAGCGCGGAGCCGGCCATCCTGCCGGAACACGTGCCGCCGCACGGCGCACTGCGCAGCGCATCGCCGGCGGTGCTTCGTGCGGTCCAGGCGCACGCGGTCGCCGGCGCGCAAAAGCTGTGGGGGCGCATGATGAGCCCCACCGACCTGATGCCACTTGGGCACGACGGCTACCTCAAGCTCTGGGCGCTGTCCCAACCCCTCCTCGGTGCCGACTTCATCCTGCTGGACGAGGCTCAGGACACCAATCCGGTGGTGCTCGGCGTGCTCGCGGATCAAGAAGCCCAGATGGTCTACGTGGGCGACAAGTACCAACAGATTTACGAGTGGCGCGGCGCCGTGAACGCGATGGAGACCATCCGGACCGACGCCGAGGTGCAACTGACGCTGTCGTTCCGCTTCGGGGAAGCGATCGCCGACCTCGCCTCGAAGGTACTGCGCCAGCTCGGAGCAACCGCACCCATCCAAGGCAATCCCAAGGTGCGTAGCCGCATCGGAGAGGTGCAGCCGGATGCGGTGCTGGCCCGCTCCAACGCGGCCACCATGAACGCCGTCATCGAGGCACTGGATTCGGGACTCGCCCCGCATTTGGTCGGCGGTACGAAAGAGCTGAAGGCGCTGCTCCGGGGTGTTGTCGCCTTGAAAGCCGGTCAACCCTGCGACGTACCCGATTTCTTCGGTTTCGCGAACTGGGAAGAGGTCGTGGAGTTCGCCCGCAGCGAGGAAGGCGCGCACCTCCTGACCTTCGTCAACCTGGTCGAATCCTTGGGGGAGCGCCGGCTCCTGTGGGCACTGGGTCGGACCGTGGAAGAGGATCGCGCCAACCTCATGATTTCCACGGGGCACAAAGCCAAGGGGCGCGAGTGGAAATCCGTGCGGCTGCTCGACGACTTCATGCGGAGCAAGCCGCCGGCGCGCGATCGAGAAAACCCGGGGCCGGACCCCGCCGAGCTTCGGCTGCTCTACGTCGCACTGACGCGGGCGAAGATCGCACTGCAGGTGCCCGACTCGCTGCTTTTGCTCATTGACGCCTGACAAGGACGCCGTTTTGGCCTTCCTCACATCACCGCTTCCCGCTGAGTTTCTGGCGGACAACCATTGGCATCGGTACATCGACAACGATGCGCCGAACGACCACTGGGCGTTCAGCCGCCAAATGGGGCGGCTGGCTAGAGACGAAGCCAACGGCCTGACAGCCCAACAGCTTGAAATGGTGCACCTCATCGCGGGCGTCGCGTCTATGCGGCTGACGGATGGGGCAAAACCGCCTTTTCAGCCGATGATGTCTTTCCGGGAGGAAGGCCGCACGACCGCGATGGAAGATTTCGAAGTAGTCGATGTTGAGGCCTTGGCCGAACTCGCCCCGCTCGCCCCCACCGCCGCGCTGCGGGCGCGCTTTGCAGACGTGGCGGCCACTCGGGGCCAAGACATCGGATCGAAGCAATGGAGAAGCGGCGCCGTGGCCGTCGCCAACTACCTGGAGGTGGTCGAAAACCATTTGCTGGACGACGGTGGCATCAAGGTCATCAACGAATTTCTGCGCGGCCTTCGGCTGGCTTGGGTGTACTGCAGGAGGGACCAAGAAACCCATGCACGTTTCTGGACGTTGGCGCGAAAAGCCATCACGCAGTCGCTGGCATCCGACCGGCTTGGCATGGCGTTCATTCTCGTGCGGGAACTGCGAAAGAGCGGCGGCGACATGGCCCAGGACGTCGCGGCTGAGCTGGAGCAAACGGCCCAGCGCCTAGAACACCAGGGGGAGCACGAAGCCGCCTCTCGCTCCTTTGAGAATGCTGCCGACCTGTGGGCACGTTCCGGCCGTGGCGACGACGCACGACGCTGCCGGCTGCTTCAGGGTGAAGCACTCATATCGCACGCGACGGTTGCACCAGGCCCGGCGTTTGCTCGGGCGTCTTGGCTCATGGACGGCATTGAAGTGCTCCGCCGGGCGGGCGCCGACCGGGCGCGAATCGAAGACCTCCGTCGAAGCCTTGCGAACATCCAGCACGACTCGCTGAAGGCTTTTAAGCCGATGCGCCATTCGTTCGACGCCAGTGAAATCGTTCAGACCGTGGATAGAGTCATGGTGGGTCCGAGCTTCTACGATTGCGTCTGCCAGATGGCGTTGCATCTGGGGGCGTGGCCCACGTTCGATGCTGCGCGGCAGCAGGTTCTGGAGTCGGCCAATCGCCACCCGTTGAGCGGGCTATTTTCAGGCGTTCACTTGAACCGCGAAGGCGCGGTGGTGGCACGGCAGAAAGCACTAGACCCGGAAGACGAGGAGTCCGTCTACCAAGCCATGGTAAAAACGGCGCACGATACGGACGTGCAGCTGCGAGCGAACCCCATCGTGGTTCGTGCAGTTGACATTCTGTTCAGCCGGTACCAACCAAGCATTTTCCACATTTGTGAAATCGTCGCAGCCTGCCCGCTGATTCCGACCAACCACGAGGAGTCCATCGCACGAGGGCTGTTTGCCGGTATCAACAGCGATTGGCTGGAAGTCGCAGCCTACTTGATTCCGCAGGTTGAGCCCTTTGTTCGCCACCAGTTCCGACTCCAAGATGTCCTGACGGTCGCCCTGCGGGACGATGGCGTCCAGGCGGAAAAAACACTCGGCGAGCTCCTACGCAGCGAACAGGCAGAGGCCGTCCTCGGAAAGAGTTTGATCCTGGAACTCGACGTGCTCATGGTTCACCCACTGGGCTACCTGCTTCGCCACAACTGGGCACACGGCTTGGTCGATGACGACCAAATGGTCAATGCGGGCGTGCTGGCTTTGTGGCTCACGTTCTGGCGACTGGTCTTGTGGCCCGAGCTCGTAAGGATGGCGAAGGAAGGTCAACCGCCCGCGAACGCGGCCCAAGACCCAGAGGAGCCGCCGGCAGCAGGCAACGTCGTCGCCTAGGCCTGCCGGGACTTTACGAAACGGCGGGTGGCGTCGGTCGCCAAAATCCGAAAAACAACATACTCCCCCGCCATGCCACCTTCCGATACTTTCACTGCGCCTTGGCTGATGAGGTAGGTCATGGCCGGATTCAGTCGGCGCGGCAACCACTGGTACCGAGCTGCAATGGCTGCGGGACTGCTCGGGAACGCAGGGTCGTTTGCTAGGTCTGCAGCCAGCGCCAGCGCGTCCTGCTCGGGTTTCCACGGTTGCCAGAACGCATCGAACTCAGCGAAGAGTGTTGGGGCTGGTCTTACTGTGGCTCCTCCGGTGTATTCATGGAAGGTGAGAAAGCCATCCAGTTCGTGAATCACATCCCGCACGTCAGGCGCGGTGAGGCCGGTCAGTTTGGTCAGTTCGTCAGGGCTGTATTGCGGGTCAAATCCTCTACCTGCCTTGCTGTTCTCCACAAAGACTTTGGCCACCGCCATGGCTGCGGGAGAGAAGCCCGGCGCAATGAAGTTCTGCGCTCTTGCGCTGCTGCGAGGACTCGGCGGTGGACGTCGCGTGAGTCCGTTTAGATCGTTGATTAGCTGCGCGACGTCGATGCTTTCCGCATCGACTATGGGTGAGTTCATGCCGCGCAGCAATGGCGGCAAGTCGGAAACCGCCAATTTCATCCGAAGTGGAACGAGGCGCATTTTCCCTTCTAAATACAAAACAAATGCGCCATCAAGCTCCTGGTTCACCCACGGCTTCTTTATAGAAGCTTCGGAAAGCAGCACAACAAACTGATTCGACGAACCCAGCCCCTCATCTATCTTCCGCCGTAGGCTGTCGCCGAAGTAGATTTCCCACTCCGCGAACCATGTATGTATGCCTGCCTCGTGGAATTTCTCTGCGATGGCTTTTGCAACTTCTTGGTCCTCGTACGCAAAACTCAGGAAGACACGAGGAACGCTCTGCGGTGGGGCATTGCTACCGGCTGGATCGACGCTCATCTCTTTTCCCCAAATATCTTTCGTTTCATACGAAAGGATTGCCGAACTATGTCAGAAGGATTCCGTGCTTTTCACTGCCGACGAATCGGCCCCAGTAAACCCTTAAGCGCTTCTATTTCCAGCCAGCTCGCCCAACCCAAGCCGGGAAACAGTTCCGCCAGCTCGCCGGCGGTCCACGGCCGCATGTACACCGACTCGTGCACGTCGTCTCCGGGCTCATGTCCCACGAACGCCCTTCGCCGTTCGGCGGGGAGTCGGCTGCCTTGCAGCTCCTGAATGACCGTCTTTCTGAGACTGTGAAAGCCCACGATGCCGTTGGCGCGGCGCGGTTTGATGCCCAGCTTGTCGAGGTAATAGCCGAACCCTTTGCTGATGGCGTTGCCGGCGCCCGCGCGCCCGTCGATGCGCATGTCGTGGAACAGGCGTTCCTCGCCCTGCTGGCGCAGTTCCTTGACGCGCTCCAGTAGGCCCAGCTCGACCAATGCCGGATGGATGGGAACGAGGCGCCGCGACGCCTCGGTCTTGAGCGACTGGCCATCGGATTCCGTGGCGATGCGGATGCAAGGGATGCTGTCTTCCTCGATGAAATCCGATAGGTAGAGCTGCGCAACTTCACCGACCCGCGCGCCGGTAAACAGGCCAATGAGGGCGGCCCACTTCGTGTGCAGAGTGCGGATGCCCTCAAGGTTGGCGGGGTCGAAGACGCGCTTGAGCGCCGGGACGTCCAAAGCTTCCCACTGGAAGCCATCGGCCTTCCGTCGGGCCTTCTCTTTTTTCGTCATTACGACCACACCCTTGACCGGATTCGGCCCCGCCCACTTTCCCCGCTGGGTCAGGAAGGCGAACAGCTGGGCGGCGTGGGACACGGCGTTGCCGGCCGAACGCTTCGTCATGGGTGCGTCTTTGAGCTTGCTGGACGGCTGGGTCATCAACCCGTGCGCCCAATCGCCAGCTTTTTCGCGCGTGATTTGGGCGACGGGCGTGGTGCCACCGATAACCGCTTTCAGCGATTCGAAGGCGCGTTTTCTCTGCGACCAGGTGTTGGACTTGAGGTTCGGCGCTTCGGCTTCTTCGTAGAGCTTGATGGCGGCGGCGAGCGTCAGGCCCGATGCCGGTTTGGCCGTGGTCGCCGTCGGCAGAACCGGAGCTGGACCTGGCAACGGTTGCGCCAGTACGACGCGGAGATTTCCCAGCGCCTGCAGCGCGTCGAGCACGGCCTGGTTGTCCTGCGGCGTGCCGTCCGTGCGGATTCGTGTGGGGCGAAGCGTGGCCGGATCCACGTCCATCTCGTACGGGCGCAACGCACCTTGCTGGGCTCCAGCCACGATGTCGTGCACACGGGGCGGCTTTGGCATCGCAGTCCCCCTCAGCTCCGCGAAGACCTGAGCGTAGCGCAGCGACAGCGTCTGGGCGTAGACCTTGGCGACGCGCGTGTCTCGGGTCCGCAAGCTGGTTTGAACGAACCGCCGGCCCATGACGGGCTGCAAATCCAGTGGGATCCACTGGCGGAAGTAGTAGACGCCGCTGGGAACGCGGATGAGGTGGTGAGCGAGGCGCATGGGGCTCCATTTGTGCGAGCCGGTTGTGCGACCACCTCAAAGGCCAGAAACGAAAAAGCCCTTGATTTCTCAAGGGCTTAGACGTGATGGCTGGGAGACTAGGATCGAGACGATTTTCCCAAATCTCTGCAGCGACAAGCCCTTGTTGCGCTTGGTGTTTCGGCGAGAGTGACCAACCGAGGTGACCAAGTGGGTGGGGAGCATATCAGGGGCTTTGCGCCCCCGAACAGCCACTCGGAAGGGTCAGTCTTCCCCCGGCCGCATGAGGGTGCCAACACACTCACCCCGGTCTCCCGGACCGATGTGCAGGACCAGTGAGGTGAGCTTCGGCGTCGTGCCGCCTCGCGGCACCACATGCAGGTCGAAAGTCGTCCGGTCGCCCTCTCCACGCCTGGCTGCCCGTCTCGCTGCCGCAGCAGCCATAAACACCACGTCCCATAACCTGCCCGATTCGTCCTGGCACAGCGATTCGGTCTCCGGCCAGGCCACGCACTCGACCCAAACGCGCGCGGTCAGGGCAACGGGAATGCGGAAGCCGGCCTCGCGGGCCTGGCCACTGACATCGACCAACACGCCATCTCTGAGCGCATCGGCCCGGGTATAGGTGTGAATCACATCGGCGTCGGTAAACATGCTTTGCTCCTTCCTTCCTGGTCCGGCCCGGACAATCCGTCCCGGATGGTCCGGATGGACACACCCGCCCGGAGTAAGGCGCGGTCAAGGGAGCGGCGGCGGCACGCCGACGCAGGCCCACGGCTGGCGCGGGCCGGAGGAGCACAGCGACGACCACACGGGCCGTGGGCCGGCCCTTGACCGGGGAAGCCGAGCGCGAGGGCTGCCTTTGCCTTTCCGCCGTCCGCTGGCGCGCCTGAGAGAACCGCCGCGGTCATGACAGAAAAGCCCGATGGCCCGGGCTCGTGACCCCTCGCCGCATGAGACGCGAACGCCGTAGGGTCGGACTCTTGCCGCCATACGGGCGCGTCCAGAGTGGGACATGTCCACGGGTATACTGCGCCGCTTGACCGGCGCGTCCGCGCAGCACAGGGAGGTCGCATGAAGTTGAGGCGTTGGGTGCTTTCGGTTCTGCTCTTTGCTGCCACGGCGGTTCAGGCCGTCGGCGTCAACCAGGTGGGCCAGCCGCAACGAACCCACCCCACCCTGGGCCAGCCCACCGGACCGTTCCCCGCACCGCCCGGCATGCAGCCCGCGGTGCCGCGTCCGCACCTGCCCGCCGGCCTTCAGAACTACCAAGACCCGACGGCCGTCGCGGCGGCGCTGGCCGCGCAGCAGAAGGCCGCGGCGCAGACGGCCACCGACGCGCTGGGCGCGGTGTTCACCTACGACGCCGTGGGCAACCGCCAGACCGCCGAATACGGCAACGGGGTGCTGACCACCTACACCTACGACCGCAGGGACCGGCTGACCGACCTCCACACGACTTACAACGGCGCGACGCTCCACCGCTTCCACTACACGCTGGACGCCAGCGGCCTGCGCACGCAGGTGGCCGCCACCGAGGCCGACGGCACGGTGCGCACCACCACCTACACCTACGATTTCGTGAAGCGCCTGACCGGCGAAAGCCAGCAGGTCGCCAACACGCTCGTGTTCCAAGCCGCGTACACCTACGACCGCGTCGGCAACCGCCTGTCCGCCACGGTCAACGGCACGACGACCACCTACGTCTACGACGCCAACGACCGCCTGCAGAGCGAAACCACCGTGGGCGGCGCGGCCTCGGGAACCACCACCTACCTCTACGACTTGGCCGGCAACCGCACCGAGAAGTCCGGGCCACTGGGGACGGTGTCCTACGTCTACGACGACGCCGGCCGCATGACCGAGGTGCGCTCGGCGGGCGAGGTCATCGAGTACCGCTACAGCCACGACGGGCTGCTGTTGGAAAAGACACTGACGCCCCTGAGCGGCACGCCCACGACCTGGCGGTACCTGTGGGACATCGGCCGCGGCACCCCGCAGACCATCGAGGAATACTCCCGCGAAGGGAGCGGCCCGGAACGCCTCGACGCCACCTACCTGTTCGGGGACGATCTCATCGCGCAGACGCGCGGGGGGATGACCCATTACGTGCTGGCCGACGGCGTGGGGGACACGCGCACCCTGGTGGACACCGGCGGCGCGGTGTCGGACACGTTCGCCTACGACGCCTTCGGCAACGTCGTGTCGCGCACCGGCGGCACACCGGTGGACCACCTCCACCACGGCGAGCGCTTCGACCCGAACGCGGGCTTTTACTATCTGCGGGCGCGGTGGATGGACCCGGCGCTGGGCCGCTTCACCCAGATGGACGCCTTCGAAGGCTTCGGCATGGACCCGCCGAGCCTCCACAAGTACACCTACGCCAACGCCAACCCGATGGCGTACAGCGACCCGTCGGGCCACTTCACGCTGACGAACCTGTCCACCGTCGTCAACATCATCGGAATCGGTTCGACCACCATCCACGCGGGCTTCCGCATCGCCGAGGGGGACTACAAGGGCGCGGCCTATGAGGTGGCGCGCGATGCGGCGTTCTGGGGCCTGGGCGCGGGCGTCGGCAAAATCATCGCCCCGCTGAGCAAGTCGGCCCTGAGCCTGTTCAGCCGCACCTTCATGGTGCCGCTCGAAAACGGGCTGGCGCGCAGCAGCGCCGTGCTGACCCGCAACATGGAAGCTGTGATGCGCAAGGCCGGCATGGTGAAGCCCGCCGGCTGGCAGGCCCACCACATCGTTGGGGAGGCGTACCCGGAAGGCAAAGCGGCCATGGAAATCCTGCGGCGCTATAGAATCGACGTGAATTCCCCGCTCAACGGCGTGTTTTTGCCCGGCTGCGGCTCCACCGGCGCCGGCGGGATTGCCGGCCTGGCGGTCCATTGCGGCAAGCACGTACAGGCGTATGAGGCTTACGTTTTGGAACAACTCTCGGTACTCGGCCGAAACGCCGATGAGGCGTCCGTGGTCAACGTCTTGAGCCGCATCCGGCAAGAGTTGATGACGGGCGAACTCGTCCTCAATCGCCGAGGAAACCTATGATTTTCTACAAGCTGGCAAACCGGCAGGACTTCGCTTCCTACTGGCCGGAGCACAAGGCCGGCGAGTTGCCCGACCCGCGAATCCCGGACTACTACCGGGACATCGAAACGGTGCTCGGCGAACACCTGGGCGACCCGCCGCGCAAGCCCGGGAAAAAGGGCGACCTGCACAAGAGCGCCTATGGTTTCTTCGCCCGGCCCGCGGCGCTGGCGCTCTTCGTCAGCGGGAGTCGGAACAAGGTGGCGACGCACCCGGCCGTTCTCCTCGGCCGGGAAAGCGAAGAGTTCCAGCAGTTCTGGGTGCTGAACTACGTGGACTGCCTGGACGTCCCGAACAGCAGCATTTCGGAACCCGTCGGTCGGGCGCCCGGACGCGTGGGGGTCATCAAGCGCGCGGCGTTCGACGAAGCGCGCTGGGACGGGTCCGACGTGTTCGTGGTGCCGCAGGACCCCACGCACAGCGTCTATTGCTCCGAGCGGTTCGTGGCGCAGTGGAAGGCGGCCAAACTAAAGGGCGCGTTGTTTTCCCGGTTCCTGATGGACCCCGACGCCGTCAAAGCCTGAGGGCCGCATGCTGACTTTCCTCCGCCGCCTGTTCGCCTCCTCCGGCTCCACCGCACCGGCCTGCGAACGCGAGCAAGAAACACCCGCCCCCATCGATTGGGGCGAGTTGGAAGACCTGCTGGTGCGACTGGCCGCGGGCACCGTCGAGCGGTTCGCCGCCGAGCATCCGGTCGAGGTGTTTTACGGCCTGGGCTTCGACTGCCACGCCGACTACGGCCAGGTGCTGGTCTGCCTGAACACGCGGGAGGCGCAACGGGAAGCCGGGGACGAGGACGACGACTGGGCGTTTGGCAACTGGCGTTACCACGGCATCAACCTGGAAGACCCGGCGTGGGAAGCCTGGGAGGAAGCACCGTTGGTCATGTCGAACGCGGCCAACGTACTGCTCAACAACCGCAAGGGCCATGCCCTGCCGGCGCTGTATGAGGCGTTCCTGGAAATGGCCACGCGGGCGCTGCTGCGGGTGGCACAGTCCGAGGCCGTGGGTCGGCTCCGGAAGGAGTCAGGGTTTCAGGTGCTGGCTATGGACCACGACGAGGGGCCGGAGGCGGCGGTCGCTCGGATGGAGCATCTACGCCGGACGCATGTCAGCAGGCATGCAATCAACGAAAATCAAGGTGACAGTTGACAAGATTGGACGTTCTGCTTGGATGGCTCGCACCCACAAGCATCCACATTCATGAAACTGTCCGAACTGTACGTCCTACAAGTGGAATGGGCCGGCTGGCTTCGAGATCAAGCAACCACTGCACCTTCCAGTTTTATCCGCGACGATTTCAGAGAACGCGCGGATGCATTCGAGCACGACGCCGCCAATGTCGCTCAACTTGCAATCTTGCTGGAAAACCCATCCCTGGATGATATCAATGTGGATAAATTTCTTGAAGGGCTTAAAGAGTGCCCATTCAAGAATTTGGGGCGAGGGGCGTTATTTCGAGGGATTGAGTCCGTCAGACGGTGGCTCTCCGGCGACGAAACTGAATTGAGCTACTGGCTTGGCGTTAGAAGTTCCAAGCCTACTTACGTTTTTCGTAATTTTCTAAAGCCCAGTTCGTCATCACTTTAGCGTTCAAAGTTACGGCTACCATCTCTGCCTGTAGATCTTGTATTTTTGTGATTCTGACCCCGTCTGGCTGGCTAGGACTTTTTAGAACCCGTCGCTCTACTTCGTCTCGACAGACGCGCCCGCCGTCAAAATACATCGCCGGCTTTATGACACCCAATTCGTCGAAAATCTTTAGCGCGGCTCCAAACTTTTCAAGCAGGTCGAAGAAAACAAGGAGCGTGGACTTTCTTGACTCAAAAAGCATGTCATTCATGGACTGCTGAGCCAACCAATGAGTATTGACGACCTCGATTGCCACAGCCGGGCAGCTCGACAACAGCCGGTTGCCGGGTTGCTGCCCAACGATATCGTGCCTGACTATCCCTCCCCGCCGCCTGTATATCCTTGTCGTTTCCGTCGTCCAAACATACCCGTTCAACTCTAAGATCGTCCTTTCATTCTTGAAATCGCCGACCTTAACGTCCCATGCCTTCCGTGAATTCAATTGATCGCAGAGTTGAGTAACTCGAAAGTCATGCCTGTCGTCCCTAAATGTAGGGTATTCTGCGGGAAGCACAAGGTTGCGAGTGACCTTGCTAGGCACTAGGGCAAAACAAGGGTTCCGCTTGCCGTTTATGGCTGCGTTCCGAAATTCCAATCTGCTCCGCAAATCAGGTGTAAACAGATTTCGAGCAGCCGACATTTCGTCCGCAGTTTTCGTTAGCACCCAGTCCTTTTCGTCTTTCATTTCCTGCTCATCGGCAATATCTTTTTGTTTTATTTCGATTGCTTTCACGCCGACAATGTATACGGCAACGGGATGGTCTACATTAGACATAGTGGACACCCTTCTTTTTTTCCAATACTAGCAGAGCGCGGGCGACCAAATGCCCTGCCAAACCTGTAGTACCGACATCAAGAAGCGTCCGGCATGCGTAAAGGCTTTGCAGTTGAGTCGCGACTTGCCCCCTACAGCGCCAGCGCGGCCCGACGCTGTTTCCGTGCTGCTGAATAGGCATTCGCCAGTTCGCTGGCCGGCCGGAACAACCGCTCCAACTCATCCGGCACGGCGATGAGCAGGTAGCCCCCAAGGGCGTGCGCCGTGATGGAAACCGCGTTGGCCAGTACCTGAAGGAGCGTCGGGATGGGCACCGTGGCGCCGATGCCTTCGTCTTGTCCCCTGTAGGACGCCAGCAGCGCGTGGCCGCCGTGGACCATCCCGCACAGGGGGTCCCACGCGGTCTGGATGGCTTGGGCCAAGGGACCGAGGGTTCCGGCCGTTGCGGGACTCAGGCCCAGGTCGGCCTCCGCGCCCGCGGCCATCTCTTTGAGGGAAACGCGCTTGGCCCTCCCGTCTGGCCCGGGACGGGAAGGCAACTCGTCGTGCTGGAGGTAGTAATCCACCTCCGCGTCCGTCGCCGCCTTGCCGAAGAACATGCCGCGGCAAAACTGCTCCAGCTGGGACCGGTGGAGCGTCAAGGCGACGGCGCCGAAATCCAGGGGTTCGGTGAGCAGCACGAGCACAATGGCCCGCGCGTGGTCGGAGGATGCCCGAAGCAGCTGACTGGCCACGTACACCCGCTCGCTGGGCGCTCGGGCGGCGTGCTCGGTGCCCGCCGTCAGCAAGGCTTCGATGGTCGTCAGGGCCTCGCGGGCTTCCAGCTGGACGTCCGCCCAGACGGGCTGGCGCGGCATGAGGTCAGGGCCACTCATCGGGTGGTTCCGACAGGCTGCTTCTTCGGCTTCGGTTCCGCGGGCGATCCTTCCCGCATGCGCACCTGCTGGTCGAACTGGCCCTTGCGCACTTCCAGCACGTCCCCTTCCATCGCCTTGATCATCGCGGAGAACGGGGTGTACCCGACTTCCTTCGGGTCGAAGGTCGGGTCCAGGCGCTTGACCATGTGCCAAATTCCCGCCTTGTTGACCCACGGGTCCCCTTTGTTGTCGGCGAGCAGCTTGATGGCCCGTTTCACCGTCTCGAAGGCGGCGTGCTTGGGGTCTATCGCGGCGGCCGGGGCATCGGTCTGCTCTGCCGCTGGCGCGGCCTCGCCGACGCCCACCAAGTTCTCGTAAAACCGAAACTCGTGGCAGCTCTTGGCCCAGTGCCGGTTGGTGGACCGGCGGGTCCCTACGCCCACCAGGGTCCGCCCGGCCGCTTTGATTTTCTGCGAGAGCGGCATGAAGTCGCTGTCGCCGCCCACCACGACCACGGTACCGATGTGGTCGAGGCGCACGATGTCTTCGGCCGCGTCGAGGCACAACTTGATGTCCGCACCGTTCTTCGCCGAAGAACCCGGCGGAAACAGCTGGATGAGTTCCACCGCGCCCTGCAGCAAGGCGTGGCGGTAGCGCCCGTAGAACTGCCAGTTGCAGTAGGCGCGGTTGATGGCGATGGGACCGAAGGACGCCGCGTATTCGAGGACGGCCTGCACGTCCACGAGCGGGTCCTGCGGCTTGAAGCGAACGTCCCCAGTCCCATAGGCGCCCTCGCCTGCTTTTTCTTCGAACAACGCGGCATGCAGATTCTCGAAGTCCCAATACAGGGCGACGGTCTTGCCGTTGGGGGCGTGCTCGCTGGCGGTCATGCGGGTTCCGTTGGGTTGGCCTCGGCCGCCACCTCCGGCGGCAGCCTGGGCGCAGTCTACCTATTCGGACATAGCCCTCGGGCCGCTCGCCCTCGGGAGTGCAGGCGCGACTCGATACTGCGCACGAGCCGCGCGACAGGCAACTCCGATGCTCCTTGCTTGAAGGCCGGCTGCCCTGTTGCAGGCCCGGAGGCGTCTTACTGCCCCGCCACGCCGGAGCCTTGGCTGGTCAACACCGCCGTTTCAACTTCCGACACGCCTCCGTGGTGTAGCTTGCTGCTGACTTTGCCATCGGAGTCTTGCGATGTGCTACAGCGCCCAAGTCGTGGCCGATTACAACCGCTACGTCCGCGTGGTGGGGCTGGACGAAGCCATGAACATCCGGGACTTCGTCCGGCTGTACTGGGACCGTCAACGCGAACTCCCCATCCGCATCCCCAAAGCGCTGGACCGGTGGTTCCTCAGCGGCGCGGTACCCCAGGCACCCGACATCCCCACGCTCATCGCCGAGTTCAACCAGCAGCAGGTCGCGAAGCTGGAAACCGAGGTGTTTGCCCAGCGCAAGCGGCTGGCGGACGCCGAGCGGAAGCTCGCGACCAAGCCCACGAAGGCCGCCTCCGAGAGCAAGCGGATCGCAAGCAATAAGGTCGAGCAAGCCCTGGGTCGGTTGGCCGACATCAAGCGCACGGAACCCAAGGAGAAAGACGGCCGCATCTTTCCAGGCTGGTACGCGCCCGTGGTCGTGTTCGAGAACGGCCGCCGCGTCATCAAACCCATGCGGTACCAGTGCAGACCGGTCGGCAAACCCGCCTTTTTCGACCGCAAATTTCCCGGCACCTACAACGCCCGCCGAGACAATTTGGAAGGCTTCTGGCGGGACCTCTTTGGCTACCGCCACGGCGTGATGCTGGCCAACGCGTTCTTCGAGAACGTCGCCAAGCACGCCGTCGAAGGCCGCGAGCTGGCGCCGGGCGAGGAAGAGCAGAACGTGGTGCTGGAGTTCCGCCCTCAACCGCAGCAGGTCATGCTCGTGGCGTGCTTGTGGTCGCATTGGGTCGGAGGCGACGAGGACCTTTACAGCTTCGCCGCCATCACGGACGAACCACCGCCCGAAATCGCCGCAGCCGGCCACGACCGTTGCATCATCCCCATCAAGGAAGAACACCTGGATGCGTGGCTGAACCCGGACCCGAAGAATCTGGTTGCGCAGTACGCCATTCTGGATGACCGGGCTCGGCCGTATTACGAGCACCGACTTGCAGCTTGAATCTCTGCCACTCCCATCATCGATTTACGGTGAAGCGCTTCCACTCTGAAAATCGACTCAGCGTTGACGCAGCATCAGCGGAGCGAAGATTTGCCGGGGCCAACCCGTTTCATGAGTGGCTACGAGTTCGAAGCAAACGTTTCTCGGATTTTGTGCAATAGTGAAGAACGTCTTTCGCAGCCTGCGTAGGGGACTTATGAGAAATGACCTTGACGCCGTAGTGGCGACAGCCAACGCGATGGCGGACCAGCACGGATTCGTCCATTGTAGGGTCCAGTCCTACGAAGAGCGCATCCTGGTGTTCGAGTGCGCGGACTATTTGAGCGCTGAGCGGTACTGCGGTCAAAGGCAGTTGCTCGACAGCAAAGCATGGATAGACGACAGGACGCCGACGTTGGTTTTTGTTCGCCAACCTTAGAGCGAGTAGAGACTTCGGCGGAAGTCCCGCGACGGGGTCTCTATGACGTCGCGCAGGGCATTCGGCGTTCCAGGCGACGCCGCTCGCCGCGTCCGGCGGCTGCTCAGACGCCTCTGCCCTGCTGCCACCTGCAGCGCCAGCGCTGACTCCCCGGCCGGCGCGTGGGGGTTCGTCGATATCAGTGCCGGATTGATGCGTCCGACGCTTTGGCGTCCGACCGACGGTGGCGTGGGCGTCGCAAGGTGGGGTGGCGACACCCGCCACCCCACCGCCGAGCTTGCTGGCCTTAGATCAGACGGCAGCTTGCCCCGCAGTCCTCCAACGACAACAGGTTGTCGGTCCACCGCCCGTTCGCCGCGGTGCGGAGATACGGCTGCTTACCGCTCTCACGGACCACGAGAATGGCAGCCCGATGACCGGCCGAATCCTCCGTATAGAAGGAATGCGTCCCATCGTCGATGTACTGGATGACCTTTTCACGGGTCATCATCCAGCCCTGCTGCGTGTTGCCCAGATGGGTGATGTGCTCGTGCGTGCTGGTGCGATTCGGTTTGACGACGCACGTGATTCGATAACTTGCCATTCGGTTTCTCCGAAAAAGAAAGGAAGGAGATCCCTGCGGCAGCGCTCACTCGGGCTTGTCAGACTCGGGGGTTCCGAGCTAACTTGACCGAGCACCTGACGGTGCGCACCGTGCGGCCTCTCCAGAAGGGACCGCATCGAAGGCCAGGGGCTGCTACCTCTGGCCTTCATTTTTTGGGCTTGTGGCCCACCGCGCTGCATCCATGCGGCTACGGCTCTTTCTTGCCCTGCTCCGCCTCACTGAGCGCGGAATCCATGGCTAGAAGCTCCCTCGCTCGCTCGATTTCGACGTAAGTACCGATGTCGAGCATGCGGTCGTGGAACTTGGTGTAGACGCTCTGCGGCAGGACGCCTTCGGCACGAAGCTTTTCCATGACGTAATGCGGGTTCATCAGCAACACGTAGTGAAAATCTCCCGCGGCGCCCTCCTTTGCCTTGATGAAGCCAAGCTCAGCTAACGCCTTCATCCGACGACGCCAGGTGTCGACCGCCCGTTCGCCCTTGAACCCCGCTTCGCCCGCAAAAATGATGGGGCTTTCGATGACGATGAGCGGGTCATCCGGCGCTCGACACCACAGCGAAAAGTAGGTGTGCCCCGCCGGCCGCGCCTTGGTCATCGCGTCGATGCCCTCCATCAAGATGGGCATGGTCCGAGGAATCGTCGTGAAGCCGTGGTTGGTCAGTCGGTCCCACAAGAACTCTTTGGAAATCGCCTCGAACAGGACGCCGCGCTGGATTTCGGCGCGCTCGCGCATCTTCATTCGACGTGCTTTTTTCTGAACCTCGCTGGTCATTTGCGTCTCTCCATGGAGCGCAAAGTTAGAGCAGAAGGGCCGCCAGTACAAGACATGAGTTCGCCCAACTCAAGTCTTTTCACTGGGCATCACACCGAAATTTTTTCGGTTCGGTTGCATCTATTCCACACCGCCCAGATACTCAAGCTGCGCATTTCTGCACGAAACGTCGAAAATATGGCAAATAAATCATGCTGTTATTGAAAATTTGTGTGCTCCATGTGCTCGATGTTCTCGGTTCTCAGGGTGCTCCCCTTCCTCCTGGGTGGGAGTGCTGAGGGAGGGTAAGCCCCCCCTGCAGACCGGGGGCGCACAATCGGGGCCAAAGAACACGCCGAATAAATTCCAGCCCGGGCCGGCCGGAGCTCGCCACCTGCACGCCTCGGCGACAGCTGGGTTCATCGGAAGTCCCGCGACGGCGCCCGCATCCCCTCCAGCAGTCCGTTCCAGTTTTCCAGCCGCTGCGCGATGAGGTGCTGAACCCCGTCCTTACGCTCCACCTTGCCGTGGATGCACATCAGCTGGCTCTCGACCATGACCCGCCTTTGCCGGTCGGCCAGGTCGCGCCAGACGATGGCGTTGACCATGCCGGCCTCGTCCTCCAGGGTCATGAAGACGACGCCGCTCGCCGTCTCCGGCCGTTGCCTCAGGCGCACCAGGCCGGCGTAGCGCACCAGCGTGCCGTGCGGCAGACGCGCCAGGTCCGTGGAGCTGCGGCAGTGCCGCGCCTGGAGCCGGCCGCGCAGCAGTTTCAGTGGGTGCGGACCGAGCGTGGTGCCCGTGGTCGCGTAGTCCGTGCGCATGTCTTCCGCCACGTTGGGCGGCGGGAGCACCACCCGCACTTCCGCGGTCGGTGCGACGTCTTCGAACAAGGGGCGCTGGGCCTCCACACCTTGGACCGCCCACCGCGCTCGGTGCCGGTGGCCGGCCAGGCCCCGCAGCGCGCCGGCGTCGGCGAGCAGGTCGCGGTGGCGGTGGTCGAGGTCCACGCGGCGGCACAGGTCCTCCACGTCCGCAAAGGCTGCCTTGCACCTTGCCCCCACGATGGCTGTGGCGACGGCCTCGACGAACCCGCTGATGAGGCGCAGCCCCAGCCTTATGGCAGGCCAGCCGCCCGCGCCGGTGTGCCCGTTCGCTCGGCCGCGCGGGTCGGCTTCGAGCGTGCAGTCCCACTCGCTGTACCGCACGTCCACGGGCAGCACCTCGATGCCGTGGCGCCGCGCGTCCTGGAGGATTTGGTCGGGGGTGTAGAAGCCCAGCGGTTGCGAGTTGATGAGGCTCGCGGCAAACGCCGCGGGCTCGTGGCACTTGAGCCAGCAGGACGCGTACGTGATGAGCGCAAAACTCGCCGCGTGGCTTTCGGGAAACCCGTATGAGCCGAAGCCCTGGATTTGATGGAACAGCTTCTCCGCGAACTCGGCCGAGTAGCCACGCGCCAACATGCCCTGCGTCAGCCGTTCTCGATGCGGCTCCAGCCCACCCCGCCGTTTCCACGCCGCCATCGAGCGCCGCAACTGATCGGCGTCGCCGGGCGAGTAGCCTGCAGCGTCGATGGCGATTTGCATCACCTGTTCCTGGAACAACGGCACGCCGAGCGTGCGCTCGAAAATGGCCTTCAACGCCGGCGGGTAATCGACGGGTTCCAGCCCCTGCCGGCGGCGCAGGTACGGGTGAACCATGTCGCCTTGGATGGGGCCGGGCCGCACGATGGCGACCTCGATGACGAGGTCGTAGAAGCACTTCGGTTTGAGCCGCGGCAGCATCGACATCTGCGCGCGCGATTCGATTTGAAAAACACCAAGCGTGTCGGCCCGTCCAATCATTTCGTAGGTCGCTGGGTCCTCCGCAGGAACGGTCGCAAGGGTCAAATCGTGCCGCCCCTCGCGCTTGAGCATCTCCAGGGTTTTGCGCACCGCGGTGAGCATGCCCAGCGCCAGGCAATCGACCTTGAGCAGCCCGAGCGTGTCGAGGTCGTCTTTGTCCCACTGGATGACCGTGCGGTCGTCCATCGCCGCGTTCTCCACCGGCACGAGGGTGCTGAGGGGGTATTCCGAAATGACGAACCCGCCGGGGTGCTGCGACAGATGGCGGGGGAACATCATCAGCTCGGTCGTCATGGCGACGACGCGTTTGACGATGGGCGCGTTCGGGTCGAAACCCGCCTCGACCAGGAAGCCATCGACCGGCGCTTCGGTGCTCCACGAATCCAGCGTGCTGGCCAACGCGTTGACCTGGTCGGGGGCGAGGCCCAACGCCTTGGCCACGTCGCGCACCGCGCTGCGCCCCCGATAACTCGTCGCGATGCACGTCAACGCCGCCCGGTCCCTTCCGTACCGCTGGAACACGTACTGCAGCACTTCCTCGCGCCGTTCGTGTTCGAAATCGATGTCGATGTCCGGCGGCTCGTTGCGCTCCTTCGAAATGAAGCGCTCGAACAGCATGCCGATGAGGTCGGGTGCAATCTCGGTGATGCCCAGCGCGAAGCACACCGCGCTGTTGGCCGCCGAGCCGCGTCCCTGGCACAGGATGCCTTTGCCGCGGGCGAAACGGACGATGTCCTGGACCGTCAAGAAATACGATTCGTACTTCAGGTCCGCGATGAGGGCGAGTTCCTTTTCGATGAGCGCGCGCGCTTTCTCGGACGCGCCCTCCGGCCACCGCCACCGCACGCCCTCTTCCGTGAGCTGCCGCAACCACGACGTCGGCGTGTGCCCGTCGGGCACCAGTTCCTTGGGGTAGGTGTAGCGCAACTCGGTCAAGGAAAACCTGCAGCGCTCGGCGACGCGCACCGCCTCGGCCAGCAACTCGGCGGGGTAAATCGCGGCCAGCGCACGGCGACTCCGCAGGTGCCGCTCGCCGTTCGGAAAACGAAACGCGCCGGCCTTGGCCACCGTGGTGCGGTGGCGGATGGCGGTCATGACGTCGTGGAGCGCCCGGCGCTGGCGTACGTGGTAGTGCACGTCGCCAGCCGCGACGGCGCGCATCCCCAGTTTGTCGGCCAGCGCACGCAGCCGGCTGCAGCGGCCTTCGTCGTCGGTGCTGCGGTGGAGTTCGACCGCGAGCCAGCAGCGCTGCGGGAACACCTGGCTCACCCACCGCCCGTGTTCCTCGTCGGGAACCTTGCCGGGCACCCACAGCGCCAGGAGGCCCTCAGACGCTTCGCACAGACCCGACAGGTCCGCGCGCGTCAGCCGGTACGAGCCTTTGTCGGCACCGCGCCGCCCCACGGTGATGAGCCGGCAAAGCGCGGTGTACCCGTCGTGGTCGGCCACGAGGAGCACGAGTTTCGGCCCATCGGCCAGCTGGATCTCGCTGCCCACGATGAGCCGCACGCCCAGTTCCTTGGCCGCCTCGTGGGCGCGAACGATCCCGGCGAGCGAACATTCGTCCGTGATGGCCAAGGCGGTGTAGCCCACGTGTGCGGCGCGGTGGAAGAGTTCCTTGGCGATGGACGCCCCGCGCTGGAACGAAAAAGCGCTCAGGCAATGAAGCTCGGCGTAGTCGGGCCAGCTCACGCGAGCGTGCTCGGATGCCGAAACGCCCGAGCGCCTCTCACGCGAAGTACCCGTGGAGCATAAAGGGGCCGCGCTCGCCCGGTGCGGCGTACACCCACATCACCTGCCCGTCGTCCGCCTCCACGATGTAGTAGTCCCGGCGCACGTCGTCGCCGTCCCACCACCCGCTTTCCACCCGCTCGGGCCCGACCAGTACGCGAACGCGCGCGCGCAGCGGCACGGGCTGTTCCAAGAGCCATCCGGGCCGCGCCTCGCCCAGCGCCGCCAGGGGCTCGTTGCGCCCGCGCTGCGTGCGCCAGGCGCGCTCGGGCCGGTGGTCGAAGTCGGTGGCCAGCCCGTGGACCTGAGTGTCGCCCAGGCGCGCGCGCAGCCGTTCGCGCAGCTGGTCGAACGTCAGCGCCCCCGGCGCGTGCTGCTCGAAGAGATCCCCGGACGGCGGCACGAACGGCGGCAGGTCGTTGGCCACCAGGCGCACGGCGCGCACCGGGCCGTTGACGGCGATGCGCTCCAACCGGTGGCGCGCCACGTCGAGCAGCCGGACCGCGTCGCGCTCGGGCGCCAACAGGCCCACGTCGAGCTGGGTGGGCGCGTGGCGGTCGTGCTCGAACACCACGCGGAAGCGCTGCACGCCGCCGTCGCGTGCCCGCACAAATGCAGCCAGGTCGCCGATGAGCCGGCGCAGCGGGAACACCAGCCCGCTCGACAGCTCGATTTCGTGGTCGAACTCGAAGCGCCGGTCGAACACCGTCGGCGGCTGGTACAGCGGCAAAGGCACGGTGCGCCCGCGCAGCGCATCGACCCAGGCGAGCACCTGAGGCGGGAAGCGCCGGGCCACGGCGTCCCGGGGCAGCGCCACCACCTGAGCGAGGCGGCGCAGGCCCATCCGGGTGAAGGCGTGCGCCACATCGGGGTCGAAGCCCGCGGCTTCCACCGGCACGCGCCCGAGCGCCGCGCTGAGCTGCGGTGCGTCGATGGCCACCCCGTCGTGGACGTTGGCGAGCGTGCGCGCGGCCCAGGCGTTCGGCGCGGCAACCAGCCGGTGGCGGAACCCCAGGTCGGTGAGTTCCTGGCGCAGCCGGCGTTCGAAGGCGGGCCATGGGCCGAACAGACTCAAGCTCTGGCCGACCTCCAGCACCACCGCGTCCTCGAACACCAGGCTCACGTGCGAGCTAAAGGCGTACGCCCAAGCCGCCAGCAGGTGGCGATCGCGCGTCAGCGCGGCGGCGTCGAACTCCAGCCATTCCCCGTCGGCGGCCAGCGCCTGGGCGGCCTGGACCGACTGACCCGGTTTCAGGCCGCGCGCGGCGGCTTCGTCGTTGACCGCGTGGACCGTGCGCTTGTGCGCCGGTCCCGTGAGCAGGGCCAGCGGGCGCGCGGACGCCGGGCGCTGCCGGAGCACGCCATCGATGGCGAAATGCGGAAAGACGATGCAGGCCCAGCGCACGGCCGCATCAGGCCAGGGCGAACGGTGGGAGGGGGATGCTGTGCGCCGGCGGATTGGCCCCGCGGCACTTCAACACCCGCACGCGCCGCGGCCGGCCCTGCACGCGCAGGCGCAGGGCCGCCGGAGAAGGGTTGTCGGCGACCCGCTCCGGGCGGAAGGCGAAGCCCAGCGCTTGGCCGGTCTCGCACGCCACCTGAAGCCGGCGCAGCGTCTGGTCGGTGGCGCGGGTCGGCCAGCACAGCACCGCGCCGCACGCGGACGAGCGCAGGCATTGTTCGGCCGCCCACAGCGCGCCCCGTTCGTCGGCCCGCACCACCGCGACGTGGTCGAGCGCCACGCCCGCCAAGTGCCACGCCGGCGCGTACGGCAGGTACGGCGGCCCAACCACCACCACGGGGCGCCGCTCGGCCGTCAGGCGCGCCAGCGTCGGCCACAGCAGGGACAGCTCGCCCACCCCGTCGCAGGCCGTCAGGACCTCGCTGAGGCTCGCCGGCGGCCAGCCCCCGAACGGCAGCACCGCATCGAGCGCGGGAAACCCCGTGGGCTGCGCGGGGGCCTCCGTGCGCGGCGGCGCGTTGCCCCGCCAGACGGTGCGGTCGGCCAGCAGCCGGTCCAGGGGGACGACGGCGCCCATCAGGCGCCCGACCGGATGAGGCCGCAGAACAGGCCCTCGATGGCGAAGTCGGCGTGCCGGGGCACGGTGATGGGTTCGTAGGCCGGGTTGCGCGGCAGGAGCTGGACGTCGCGGGCTCGAATCTTGAGTTTTTTGATCGTGAGTTCGTCGTCGAGGCGGGCGACCACGGTCTGCCCGGAGCGCGCGGTGGCGCTGCGGCGGATGGCCACCAAGTCGCCGTCGAAGATGCCGTCGTCGATCATCGAGTCGCCTTTGACCCGGAGCAGGTAGTCCGGCGCCGGCGAGAAGAGCGCGCGGCCCACCACGGCCTCCTCACCCGCTTCTGCTTCCGCGTCGGCACCGATGGGGCTGCCGGCGGCCACGCGCCCGAGCACGGGCAGGCGCAAGACGTCGCTCGACGGCCGCGTGGGTTGGCGCAGGCGGATGCTGCGTGCAGCACCCGGCACCCGCGTGATTGCCCCGGCTTGTTCGAGCGCCTTGAGGTGGTAGTTGGCCGTGGCGTTCTGGGCGAACCCGAAGGCGGCGCACAGCTCGAGCTGCGTCGGCGGGAAGCCGTCGAGGCGGATTCGCTCCTCGATGAAGCTCAGGATGGCGCGCTGTTGGTGGGTCAAGGGCATGACTAATAGTAGTCAAACAGCAAGGGCGCTAAGCAACCGTTCCGCGCATCAACGGCTTAGGGGGTGAAGCTGTGGCGTCGGGCGAGGTGTACGTCGCAACCGTCGCATCGGATGAGACAAGTCGCGTCGGCCTCATCCGCCACTCGACCCACCGAACGCACTCGCCGGCGAGCAGGAAGCACCCAAGTCATCGACGGGCCAATGACCTCCCGCGCGCCCTCACCGGCGTTTTCGAATCGGAAACGACTTATGCTGCAGCCTGGGTATGGGGATCGAAATCGGCCAAGCGTGCCGTGGGCAGACAAGGCGAGAGGACGTCAGCCGTTGTGAAGAACGTGGACCGCCAAGAACGGCTTGGCTCATGAACGAACCCCGCCGACACCACTACGTGCCGCAGTGGTATCTCCAACGATTCACGGACTGCCGGGGGTTTTTGCACGTCTACGACACCCAGGCCAACACGTGGCGCACGCAGCGGCCGAACAAGGTCATGCGCATCAACGACTACTACCGCCAGTCGTGGGCTCCCGACGGAACCGACCCGGTTGGCCTTGAGCGTTTTCTCGGCGCCGAACTGGAGCCCTTGGGCCAACAGGCCATCGACAAGGCCCTGCTCGGAACGGAGTCGCTCGATGCAATCGAATCCGCTGCACTCCTGACCTACATCGAATTTCAATGGATGCGGGTTCCGCGGCAAGCGCAGCGCGTCAAGGCACGCCTGCACGCTCTGTTCCTGGAGCACGCTCCCCCAGACGTGCGGCGCGCCGTGGCATCCGGTCGCCTGCGCGTTCACATCGAAGACTTCGTCCGATTCGACTTCTTCCGGAATGCGATGACCACCCTATCGCCGTACTTCATGGCTATGAGCTGGGCGGTCATCGAATCGGACGGCAAAATGCCGTTCATCACTACCGACAGCCCGATACACTTTTTCAACGCTGCCGTTCCGCCACCCGCCGAACCCGGATTAGCTCAAGCTGGCACCGATGTGCTGTTCCCGCTCAGTCCAGACCGTCTGCTTATGATGCGGCATCCCGACTACGACAGCGGCAAGCTCGGCGCACTCGACACGATTACGAACCTTCCCGACGACGTACACATTCGGGTCAAACGCGGCCGTCAAATGACCCGTGAGCAGGTCGTCCGAATGAACTACGTGATGCTGATGCTCAGCCATCGGACCGTCGTCTCAAACAGCAAACAAGCGATTGCGGCTTGCTTGGAAAAGGCGGTGTTCCGGACCTGAGCTGGCCGTCGGACATCTGCACACAAGAATTTAGGAAGACAGCTGGGCTCCCGCCCGGCGGCTGGCCTTCTTGGCTTCCTTCAGCCGCACCTCGAACTCGTCCGACAGCGCCGACACGCTCGTGCCACACCGGGCGCACCAGTCCCGCAGCTGCAAGAAGTCCTGCCGGACCAGACCGCGCTCCACGGTCGAAACGAAGGTCTGCGGGCGCTTGAGTTTTCGAGCGAGCGCGGCCTGCGTGAGTCCGGCACGCAGCCGCAACTCTCGCAACAGGGAGACCAGTTGGGCGTGTTCGGGGCGGTGAATCGACTTGGGCATGGGCCGCGCACTGACGAAGCGGCTTCTGACCCTATACCTGAGGTTCGGTTAAACGAACTTCGTTAAGGTGAAGTTCTTTTATTTCGGTAAATTTGCATGGTACGTTCCGACCCAGTTCAACCGGGAGGAACCCCATGCTTCGTATCCTTGGGACGTTGTTGTTCACCGCGCTGCTGGCGGCGCTCACCGCGTGCGGGAGCCACCAGGAGCCACCTGTCCAGAGCACGGCGACGCCACTGCTGGGCGCCTACCGGGCGCCCGACGGCGCGGTCGTCGAATTCCTGGCAGACGGCCGATTCCGCACGTCGGGGGCGACGGCCGGGCGCTTCACCGTCGAGGGCAACCGAGTGGTCCTCGACTTCAACACCGGCAAGGCCCGAACCGGCGAACGGCTCGGTCCCGACGTCGTGCGGCTGGATGCAGAGGGTATGTCCGTGAGGTTCTACCGCCTCGGTTCCGCAGCGGCCCAGACGCCTGAGGCCACCCAGGCGCCGCCGCCCCCGCCCGAGCCGGCCAAGCCAGTGCCGGACCGCTCGGTGCCGTTGACCCAGTACACGCCGCTGGCCGAGCCCGACGCGCTCCCGTGGCTCGCCGCAGCCTTCTCCGAACGTCCTCTGACCGAGGACGAAAAACTCTTGCTGCTGCCGGGCGGCGAAGGGGTGGCCGATGCATTCGCCCGGAAAGACCTGGTGGACCGCCAGTTGCCGGCGCTCGACGCGCGGCTGGAAGCGCTGAAGAAGTCGCGCTACGTCCGGTTCACCGCGACCACGGTGCCCTCCAACGGCGCCGCGGCCGACGCCAACGGGGCGGGTGCCATCTGGCTCGTCAACGGCGCTTCCGGCGGCCGCGTGGTGCTGGAGCCCTATGACCTGGAAAGAAAGGGCTTTCCGGTTCCTTGCCTCAACCGCGGCGGCCTCGCCTCCTTCCGCGGCGGCGCGAACGCGACGTTCCCCTTCGACGCCCCGGAACGGGGCTGCCTGCTGCCCGTGGCCGACGAAGCTGCCGCCCGAGTGCTCGAAGCCGCCCGGGTGAAGTTCGGCGGGTTCTACCTGCGGGCGGACGTCTACGCCTTCGTCGCTGGGGCGAACGACGGTTCCGTGGAACTGGTGCCGGTACGCCTGGTCGTGTCGGTGCTCGACCCGGCGGACCCGGGGCACCGCACGGTCCTCGGAACGGCCTCGGTCGAACTCTGAGCCGGGTGTGAGTCATTCCTGGCATGCACGGGCCAACCAGTCCACGGCGGCGGGCAGCCAACGCGCGGCGTCTGGACCAACGGCCTCACCGCTGACCAACGCGTCGCGCAGGGCTCCGGGAACGCGGTCCGCCGGGATGCCCCGAAGCGACTGCAGGACTTGGGCGTGGAAGTGCGCGCGGGCGCGCTTCAGCCCCTCCTCACCGCCGGTCAGGGCCGGCGGTGCGGCGTGGAGCCGGGCGGCGTCCCGCACCGCGCCGGCGATGGACTGGAGGGCGAAGTACACCGGGTCAGGGGTTCGGCTCGACTTTGACGCGCGCCTCGACCTTTCGGAGGCCGTAGATTTTTCCGACCTCGCGCACCACGGCGTCCAACGCCGATTGCGTGCGTGCGGTACCGGTCAGGGTGGCGACGCCCGCCACGACGGAGGCCTCCATCCGGACGTAGGGCTCCACGTCAGCTTGGCGCAGGCGTGCCCGCACGGCCGCGGTCGTCCGCGCGTCGGCGGTGTCCGTATGGACCGCCTCGTCCAATTCGTCGAGGTCCACCGCGCGGGCCGAAGAAACGGCCAGCCCCAAGAGGCTGGCCACAAACACAAGCGACAACGCGATTCTTTTCATGGTTGTGGTTCGCCCCGGAGGGGAGGCGTCGGCGCGGCCACGTTGCCGCGCCACCATGCTGAGAGGAACGGCAGCGCCGGGGCATTCCCAGATGGGAATGGACGGGAAGGTCTGTGGACGACCTACACGACTCGCTGATTCGCACGCTCTACGGCGAACTCGCCCAGAGCACCGACTGGGCTCAGGAATTTCTGGCCGGCCTGTGCCGGGCCACCGGCAGCCACGCCGGAGCCGTGGTTCTGTCGGACTTGCGTGCGCGTCGGGATTCGATGCCAGCGTTTTTCGGGGCGCAGGACGCCTCGGCGGTGGCCTACGAGCGCCACTACGCCGAACACAACCCGTGGCGCCGAGCACACGCCAGCGCACCGCGCCCGGCTGGCTCGGTCCTGGTGTCGGACGACCTCGTGCCATACAGGGACCTCCGCGAAAGCCTGTTCCACCGCGATTTCCTGCGACACCTCGGGCTCGACCACGGCGTCGGACTGGTGGGCGTGAGTTCGCCCACCCACCTGGGCAGCCTGACGCTGCTGCGCACGCACCGGCGCGGCGCGTTCGGGGCCGACGAGGTTCGGTTTCTGACCCGCATCGCAGAGCACTGGTCGAACGCATGCCGGTTGCGGGCGCGCCTGGAGGGGTTGGACGGCGAACCACCCTTCGCCGCGGCGTTCGACCGCCTGGCAACGGCGGTTCTTCTGCTCGGCGAAGACGGGGCCGTCCTCCGGGTCAACGCCGCGGCGGACGCACTCTTGAGGTCCGGCGACGTGCTTCTCTTGCGAGGAAAACAGGTGGCGGCGCGACACGGCGCTGCCCGGTTCACCCTAGCCCGAGCCATCGACGCGGTACTGGCCCGTTCGTGCGCCGCCGTCGAACTGGTCCCCCTCCACGACGCCGCTGGTATCCTCGTCGCACAGGCCGCCGTACACCGACTCGCGGCCAGCCCCCACCGCGCGGCGTGCGCGGCGCTGTTCGTGCAGTATGTGGGGGGCATGCCTGGAACCGGCGCGGCGGAAGAAGCCCTAAGAAAAACTTATGGGCTCACCGTTAAGGAGGCCTTGTTCGCGGTACGCCTCGCGGACCTGCGGCACCTCGGCGACACCGCCGCCGAGTTCGGGTGGACGGTTGGCGGCGCTCGACAACGGCTCAAAACCATTCTCGGCAAGACCGGCACGGCGCGCCAGGCCGACCTTTTCGCACTGATGCGGGCAATGGCGGCGGCATTGGGACAGTGATTGCAGCGCCGTTTCCGGCGAACCAGCGTCATCCAACCACCCCAACGGCTCGGTCGAAGACGACGAAGAGCCCGCCCGAAATCAACCGCGAAACCTTACATCCAGCGACGGCTTCTCCAACCAGGTCGCATAGGTATCGACTTGGCACTAAGCTACTTCCAGGCACCGCCGTTCACCAGTTGGCGAATACGACTCTTTGCGTCAAAAAAACTTGGCAAAGCGGAACAGTCTGCCGCCTAAACCCAAATTGCCTGAGCTACGGAGAAGAAATATGACAACAATTCTCACCCTGTATAACCATAAAGGCGGTGTGTCTAAAACAACGACCACATTCAATCTAGGCCATGCAATTGCTGAGAAGTACGAAGTCAAAGTCCTATTGGTTGATGCTGACCCACAATGCAATTTGACGGAGCTTGCACTATCACCGGTTATCGAAAAGCTAGATTCAGAAGCACAAAAGACCGGCAAGGAAAACAAACTACCTGGCTCCACCATACTGGACGCGCTGGGCCCCCGCTTTGCTGGCGACCGTTCCACGGTGGACGTAGATGCGATCGAGCTCGTTCCGATTAATGGGAGCGATGATCGGGTTTTCCTCTTCAGGGGCGACATTGCTCTAAGCCAAGCGGAAGACACCCTGTCTCAAGCTCACAGCATGAGAACCAGCAACGAGATACATCAAAAGCGCAATTATGTTGCTTTTCATGACATGCTGCGGCGCTTGGGCGCGAAGCATGGTTTCTCACACATACTAGTGGACGTGGGGCCCAGCGCCGGCGCATTGACCCGTACTTGCTTCCTGGCCGCAGACATGTTTGTAGTCCCGGTTTTTCCGGATCGCTTTAATCACCAGGCAATTGGATCTCTAAGCAAAATTATCGCGAAATGGGTCGAGGAAAACTCAACGATAGTCGCTGACTTTCAGAAGCTTGGACTCAACGTTGCTAGTGGCTGCCCACAGTTTCGAGGACTCATTGTCCAACGCTTCCAGAAGTACCGCAATGAACCAAAACCAGCTTTCGGTCATTGGATAAAGCTTATACCTGAAAGAGTTAAGGCCGAACTACTCCCTTCGCTGGTGGAGGCAACCCACAACAAAGAAGTGGTAGCAGACTACTGTTGGAACGACCCAATAATCGCGCAAATTGCTGATTTCGCGAGCCTTGGCCCCATGATGCTTACCTCAGGAAAAGCAGTGTGGAAGCTGACTCAGGGAGATACAGGCTGGGCTGGGACTGTATGGACTGAGCGCAGCGAGAAGATGCAAGAATTCCGAAGCCTTTTCTTTGACATTGCAGACAAGGTCAAATAGCCCATGGACGGACTAGAGCCGCAGACCGCGACCCTCGACTACTCCACGGTCGCATTTTTAGATGTTCTCGGCTTTTCTGCCATGGTCGAACACGACAGCCGAGGAATCCCTAAGTATCTCCCAATATTCATCCACGCCATCGAACAGGTCAACGACTCCATTGCAAATAAGGCCGTGGAAGTAAAAATGTTCTCGGACTCCATTGTGCTTTCAGCCGCACTCAATCCTCAGAACGTCGTTGATGTCGCTTTGGCGGTCTCCGAACTACAAAGATGCTTCCTACGCGAGGGAATCCTACTTCGCGGCGGCATCGCAATGGGAAAGCATTTTTCAACACCCACAGTAATTTTCTCTCAAGGACTAGTTGCCGCCTATCATATCGAAAGCAAGATAGCCCGGTTTCCCCGCGTCGTCATGAGTGAAGACTTACTGAACTATTTTTGGCATGCAGAAGAAACAACCCCAGAAATGAGAGATAAAATTCGCGCGGAGGTCGTTTCCGATCGCGACGGTGCAAAACTTATCCATTATCTTGGCAATAAAGACCAGTTTGAAGCGCTAAGAGAGAAAATCTTGATAACCGTCAGCACGAAAACTTCGCCGTCTGAAACCATCATCGAAAAAATTCGCTGGCTTTTCGACTATCACAATTATTGCGCGGCAGCGCATGGATTCCAGCCACTGACCAAAGAAGCAGCCTTTCCCACCGATTTTTCAAGCCTTGAGGATATCAAGTAGTTCAACTGTGAAACCCCAAGAAAGCTATCTCGTGGCTAGATGAAGTTGCGCCAACAAGAATCTAGTCCAGCGCGCCAGGCTTTGTTCCAACCTGGCGCCGAACCAGCGTCAACGATGAACCAGCCAAAACATGCCGAATGTTTGCTTCCACGAGGAGTTTTGGCTTCGCGCAGATCACTCTCGCAACAGCCGCGCCGATGCGCATCAACGCGTTCAGACATTGACAACACGTCCGAATACCCCCTCTTTAGAGGCGTCGGCGCTTGCTCGCCCTGTTGCCAGCGAACTCAATGCGCAATCCACGTTTCCCGCTGCGCGAGGGCTTTTTCCAGCCCCCCCCCGGGCCGTGGCGCGCTCGATGCGGGGCAGCTACTCGCATGTCGGGCGAGCTCCGCCGTTAATAAGCTGCCGCACCGCTGACCAATTGCGCCGCCAAATGGCAATGCCCAACGAACTGCGGCAGCGTGCGTCCTTTGCGGCCACATCGCCCCCGAGCTATACGAGTTGGCGGCTGGTGCGATAGTGCATATTCGTGCGGCGGCGTGGCCAACTGGTCGCACTGTACGTTCGGACGCTCAGCGGGCGGTGAGAGCCGTTCGAGCGCGCAACCAAAACGATTTTCTGGGGAGATGCGCGTACGTCCAGTTGTCCCTCGCCGAGCCGACTTCTGGGGGAATGTTGTTGATGCGATTGGGAGGCCGGCGACGGCGCCGCCGGCGAAGAGGTTGACGAATCGCCGGCAATTGCACCAAACTCGACCGCGTTGACGAAATGCGGATTTTGCACCATGACCCTGCCGACCCCTGCGAGCTTCAATCCTGAGTTGTCCTCGGAACGCCTGCAGCAGGTGGCCGATTGGCTCTTGGAAGAACTCTTCGCCACACAAGACGACTTGGTCCGCGGCACGGACAACGCATACACGCAGGGCACAACAACGTTCGGACGACAGCACCAGCGCATCCTCGCCGAGTGGCAGTCGAAGGAACACCCCTGGCTCGGCATGCTCAACACCAGCTATGCCATGGTCTTCACCATCGGCGGCGTGCCCTGTCGGTTCAGCAACGACAACCCCGACAATCCATCCAAAGACGCGGTACTCGGGATGAACCCGTACCAGTCGTCCTTTGCCGGGTTCGCGCAGGACGGTGAACCCGCCAAGTATTGCTTCGTGGTGGACCGCGGGTTCGAGGGCCTAGCCGACCCCTACGTGGCACTCGATGGCTATTCGTCGGACGGCGTTCACCTGTGCCGCTGGACCTCGGACTCCGTACGCGCGTTTCGTTCCGAGAACGCCGAACGGCCCGCGTCCGTCGAAATCAAAAAGGCCCCGCTCGGACCGAAGCAGCCGCCGCGGGATTTCGACCAGGACGACGCCGCCGCAAACGACGATCCGCTTGATTCGCCGTGATGACCCGGTTCGTGGGAGCGAGCCTTCGGCTCGCTCGTCTTTTCCATGGGCACTCGCTCGCCGACCTCGGCGAACGGGTGGGCGTGTCCAAGCAATTTCTCAGCCGCGTGGAAACCGGCTCCGAGCCGGTTTCGAGCGCTCTTGAAGAAACTTTGGCCACCGAACTCGACGTGCTCCCGGAGTTCTTCCATTACGTCGAGCCCAACCCCATCGCCGATGAGCAGTGTCATTTTCGGAGCAACCTGACCACCAAAGCCGCGCTGCGCCAAGTGGCCCGTGCGCGCGGCGAAATGCTCAAGAGCCTGGTCGGGGTGGTGGACGAACACGTGGCGCTGCCTCGGTACAAGATGGCCGAAGCCGAGGCCGATTCCACCGAGGCCATCGAGCGCGCCGCGGAGCTGTTCCGGTCGATGTTCGGCCTGGGGGTTGGCCCCCTGAGCAACGTGCTTCGCATCGCCGAAAACGCTGGGGCGGTGGTGATGCGGGTTCGCGGCCTTGCACCGGACATCGACGCCATCTCTTTTGCGACCGAGCGGCCGTTGATCGCGTTGAACGACGATGGCCGTTCCGCGTGCCGCAAGCGCTTCGGCATCGCGCACGAGCTTGGGCATTTTGCGCTCCACATCGGTGTGCTGACCGGCGACCGCTTGACCGAGACTCAGGCAAATCGATTCGCCAGCGCGCTCCTGATGCCGCGCCACGCGTTTGCGGCCGAGTGCCGGCAAGCGCTTCGCGGCACGCGATTGAACTGGCCCGGACTTTCACAGTTGAAGATGCGTTGGAAGGTGTCGAAAGCCGCCATCATTTACCGGGGCCGCCAGCTCGGTGTGTTTTCCGAAGAGCACGCTCGCGCCGGCTACATCGGCTTGAACCGCCATGGTGAGGCGCTGCAAGAGCACGAGGACGCGACCATGCCCCACGAGGAACCCGAGGTCATCGCCGACAGCCTTAAACTGATGCGGGAGCGCCTGGGCTTGCCGGTGGCCGCCATCGCGCGAAAGATGCGCGTGCAGCCTCGCCTGCTGGACGAACTGCTCATGCAACAACCAGAAATGCCGACGGGCAACGTCGTAAACTTGTTCAAATAGTCTTGCTGCTCCACCCGCAGTCTGTCCGACTGCTGCCGACTCAGTGCAAGCTGAGCACCGCCGCGCACCATCGGTCCAGTACCCCAGAGCTGGCGCCCGCTCGGTGCGCCTCGACCAAGCAGCGCTCGACGAACAGGGCGTTCTTGTCCAGGCTGGAGGCCTGACCGCACGACACGCGTACGCGGTCTTTGATTTGACGGAGGGCGTCGTCCCCGATGCTGGCGACCAAGTCAGCTTTGACCGCTGCCGACAACACGGTGGGCCACTGCGCGTAGCCGGCGTGCCAAACCACGTCCGCGGGAAACGCATCTGCATCAGGGGTTCCCAACAGCCGAAGCAGTTTTCGGTTGTCGCTCTCGTGGCGCGTTCGGTGCTTCGGGCTGCAGTGGGCGTCCGAGTCGAAAGCCACGAAGACCGGCATGCCCAGTTCCTGCGCTACCACCAGAGGTCGAAGCAATCGGGATTTGCCGTCCACCGGTACGACATGCAGCCCCTTCTGCCGAAACGAAGACATCAGACCTTTCACCGACATCCAGGTCATCAAGTAGGCCGCGTCCTCGGAGCCCTCGACCAGCACAACGCCTCGGGCGAAAAACAGCTCGTTGATTTGCGGGCGCAGCAAGTCGCCCAGGCGAGCTGCAGCCGCGTCGGGCCGCTCCGGCTGGCCCGCGTCTGCCACCGCGCATCGTTCCACGAATCGGGCGAACGTCAACGCGTGGGCCGATGCACTCCCGGCTGCCGCGGACCGGCGCACCATGCGGACGCCCTCGAAATGTTCACCACTGACGAAGTACGGACTGTGGGTCGTCAACAGGATTTGCGCGTTCGCCTCGGACAAGGTGCGAAACACTTCCGCCAAGTGCCGGGCCTGGGGCGGGTGCTGATAAAGCTCGGGTTCTTCGCATCCGAGGATGAGGGTCGGTGCATCGGCTTCGGCCTCGCGCGCACTGGCCAGTTCCTGCAGGAGCGCCATCAGATAGGACCGCTGAAACCCATGGCCGAACCGGGCGAGGTCTCCGGAAAACTCTCCTTCCGACACGCTGGCCCGCGCCGTCGGTTCGCGGACGTTCACGGCGCCGCCCAACCACGCGAGATTCACCGCGGCGTCCGGATGGCACCATTCGACCAACCGACCCGTCAGCGCCTTGCTCACGGCTTCCAAGGCGCCTTGCCGCTGAGCCAGTAGGGTTTGGTAGCGCTCGCGCAGGTCGGCTTCCAGCGCGGCCAGTTCGTCCTTGAAGTTCCACTGGGCGCGCACCGTACGCGCGAGCAACTTACCGAGGGCGCTGTCCCGCCCCTCGGCCTGCTCCTGCGTCGCGTCTTTCACCGCGGGCACATACACCCATTGAACGTAAGCCGCTAATTTCGAAGCGCCGGCAATGCCGTAGAACGTGTCTTCGCTCTCCAGCAGCACCCCCAACTCGGGATGCGCGGCTTCATACGCGCTCAACGCTTCGGCCTTCGCATCCTTCGACCGCGCGTTGGCAGGAAGCTCCCCGAATACCCCTCTCAACCGCTCATACTCGGCATTGATTTCTGGTGCACCGGCTCCGTCCTTGTGAAGTCGAAAGAACGGTGCAAAGGCCGCCATGGCCAGACGCGAACCGAAGTGGACGACCTTGGCCGCTTGTTTGGCCGCATCGAAGGTCGCCCGCGCGGAAACCACAAGTTCACCGTTCCGAACGTAGTGGCTCAACTCCCTCTTCGCCGACTCGGACAGCTCGTGAAAGGTGAGCGATACGTCCACCGGCTCGGCGGTGTTTTTGCGGTGAAAATCCTGCTCCGAGAGTTCAGCAACATCGGTCGCGTTGCTGGATTCCCGAAAAAAGACATTGAGCGCAGCAAGGACTGTTGATTTACCCGCACCGTTGGGGCCGACGAACGAGGTCAGCGCGTCGAGTTGAATGGTTGAATCAGAGAAACCCCGAAAGTTTCGGATGCGAATGGTTTTTATGCGCACAGCCGGTTCCCCAGAAGGGACTGTCTTAACCCTATGCGCCATACCGCGGCAGCCCCTATCAGCCGTGTCCGATACAGAACCGGAGGACGCCCGTCAAAACGCCGACTCGGAAATTTCCGATGGCAGTCCCGGAAAACGCCCAATGCACCGACCCGGTATAAAGAGCCATCCTCGCGCGTACGGGGGGGTGAGAGGTCCGACGCCCTCGTGCCAGAGACTACTCGTCCACAACCGACCAAGAATTCCATGGCGACGAAGACTGCCGCATCTGCGAAGACGGCCCCATGAGAAAAGAGACACCGTGCGCTTTTGATAAGCCCGGGACGACACCAGCGTCAAGGCCGTCAGCACGCGCATCGAAAAGGACTACGGAGTTCCTTCCGGCAGCCTTGCCATGAAGAACCCGGCGGCAAGAAGGCGCGGTCCGACACCGTTGGACGAGAACGCCCTGGCTAAGCCGAGGCACGACCTTTCAGCGTCGCCTGTTGTACGCAGTTCAACTTTTAAACGGGAAGCACCACATGTGGCGCGATAGCGAGAGCGAACACGACTTCTTAAACTTCACGGAACTCGCCGACCAGATTGCGACGCTGTCGACTAACAGGTCCCTGCTTCCGATATCAATCGGGGTCTTTGGGACGTGGGGCACCGGGAAATCCACAGTTCTCAAGCTCGTTGAGGCACGTCTAGGGAAAACGGGCGATATCGGGTCGCCAGACGGCGCACCCATAGTTGTGAAGTTCGACGCGTGGATGTATCAGGGCTTTGACGACGCACGAGCAGCGCTGATGGAGGTCGTCGCCTCGGAGCTGATCGAGAAAGCTGAGGGCAATAAGGGACTGGTCGAGAAGGCCAAGGATTTTGCTTCACGCATCAACTACTTCCGAGGCATCGGCCTGATCGCCGATTTTGGTCTTGGCATGGCGATGGGAATCCCGCCTGGTTTGCTCACCAGCGCTGGTGCCGCCGTATCCGCCATATTTTCTGGCTCGGGAACTCAAGAGCAACTGGATGAGGTGAAGAAGGACGCGGCCGAAACCCGAAAAGGGCTGTCCTCACTCATCAAACCTAGCGAGAAGAAAACGCCACCGAAGGAGATTGCCAAGTTCCGGAAAGAATTCGGCGAGCTTTTGACGGAACTTAATACCACGCTCATCCTCTTCGTTGACAACCTCGACCGATGCTTGCCCGACGTAGCGATCGGGACGTTGGAAGCCATTCGGCTTTTTCTCTTCATGCCAAGGACGGCTTTCGTCATTGCTGCCGACGAGGACATGATTCGTCATTCGGTCGCAAAGCACTTCCGCGACCCCAACGCATCGCATGTACGCGATTACCTCGACAAAGTTATCCAGGTGCCGCTGCGTGTTCCTCAGGCCAGCGAGGAAGATTTGCGCGCTTACATGTACTCCCTGTTCGTCGAATCTGCAGCGCCGCTTCGCCTGGAGTCGGTTCAGAAAGTGCTGATGAAAGCCCTCCAGGAAGGCTGGAAAGGCGCAAGCTTTGACAAGGCGGAAATCTCGAAATTGGCGGGTGAACCGAAAGGACTACTCGACAATCTCGCCATCGCGGATCATCTGGCACCGATTATGGCGACCGCGCCGAAGATCCAGGGCAACCCGCGCATCGTCAAACGCCTACTCAATGCCATCTCGCTGCGTCGCGTCATCGCAAGCAATCGTAAAATGAACGTTGACCTCGCGACGCTTGCCAAGCTTGCGATTTTTGAGCGATGTACAGACGAACCGGCCACCCTCCACCTTTACCAGCTGATCATGGAGGGCAAGGACCCTAATGCGGTCTTGCTTCCGCCTTCCGGCAAAGGAAAAGCCGCTGAACTGCCGGATGCCTGGAAACCCCATGGCGAGTTCGTTGAAAAGTGGCGCCGGATTGAGCCGCTGTTCTCGGCGCCGGAAAAGCTCCGACCTGCTGTCTTTCTAAGCCGGGATGTCATGGCACCCGCCAAGCCGCGATCCGGGATGAGCGAACGCGCGCGCGAGGCGTTGGCAGGCCTGCTCACCATCGACTCCGTCATCTCACCAATCGGTGATTCCATCGTTCAAGGCTTGCACGGTCCTGAACGCCTTATGGTCATGAGCGCGCTTATCGAGACCTTACGGTCCCAGGATTTCGCGAAACCGGTCCAGGGACTCTATGGCGCTTTTCTGCTTGCAAAGGCTCATTCGGAGGCCGCCACAATCCTCAAGGCATTCGTCGATGGGCTCAAGCGCGAAGGCATGGACAAAGGCACGCTTTTCGTCCTCAGAAAAGTGCAGGAGTTGAACTAAGCATGGGCACATCTCGCGCCAAACCTGACGCACCTCCGTCCGCCCCACTTGTGCCGCCCTGGGCCAATGAGGATCCACCAGCGCCTCCGCCTATTCCTCCCAAGCCCGAACCAGCCCCTCCCGCTGACGATAGCCCCGATGACGAGGTGGCCGAGCCCAGGCGCTACGCTGGGTATCGCGTTGCCCTCGGCCGCTTCGTGAAATCGGGAAACGCGGACGATGCCCGAACTGCGCTCGGCCGCTGGGCGGCGCGCTCTTCAGGAGGCAGCAGCGCCGGTGCGCAGCGACTTGGCCGAGCAACTAGAACCGGCGGGGGTGCGATTTCCGGATTGGCTCGCGCCATCGCGGGGGTTGGTCCAGAGTCGGGCGCCCTCGACCTCAGAACCCTTGCCGGTCAGCCGGTTGACTCCGCCATCGCCGCAATTCTCGATGCATTTATGCCGGCGGGGATCATCGACGAGGTGGTCGCGCGCTTGGCTGTCGAGCATGCGCTTGCCACGGCGCTGAAAGGCGTGGACACCTTCGACCCATCGCAGCTCAGTGGCAATGCCGTCAAGGTTGCAACGCTCGCCTATGTGGCCGAGCTGGTGTTCGCCCAAGTTGTCGGCGATGCAGGCCGTTCCATCGCGGCGGCCGGACCTGTGGCCGCCGCGCAACGAGAACGCGACATCCGGCGCTTGGTCAAGGAAGTGGTCGATTTCGAAGGCGGGCCGCTGATCAGCGACGACAACACCGTTCTGACGGCGAAGAAGATGACGGGGGTGGTTTCTCGCCTGGTCCGAGAGACACTCAAGGAGATGGCCTCGTGGTCCGATTGAACCCAATCCGCGTTCTTGCAACACCCAGTCCGACCCGTGCAGCGGCCGCGATGGGCCACGGACAATTCGGCATCGCACTCCATCAACGCGGGACCGCTGATGTTGCCGGCTTGGGCGCTGCCCTTGCGGAGAGCGTTATGGGGCTTCCCCAAACCCCATCCGCTGTTGCCTGGGATTTTTTGTCCATAGCGCTCGCTGTGTTTGCCGCCGACCGATTTGTAGTGCGGAATCAATTCGCGGATGCGTGGACGCGCACGATCTCGTTAGAGGTAGAACTGGCCGATCCTGCGGCCTGGTCGGGGCTAGAAGCCAGCTTGGAGGCAACACTGAGGTTCCTGACGAGCGACATTTGGTATATCCGGTTTCGACCCGGGGGACTGCCGCCGCCGCCCGTCCCGGCAAAGCCCACCGATCGAGACTGCGCCTGCCTTTTCTCCGGTGGTCTCGACAGCCTCATTGGGGCGCTCGATGCGAAAAAGAACAAGCGAAAGCCGCTTCTGGTGAGTCAAGCATCTCCGAAGGAGGGCGGGCCACAACGCTCGTTAGCCGCTCGAATTGGCCTTGAAGCCCATCGTTTCGAAGGAAAGGCCTCCGAAAAGTGGCAAGCGCCGTACGAGCCTTCGTCGCGGGCGCGCTCCATCCTGTTTCTCGGCTACGGGGCCGTCGTTGCATCGACGCTGAGCGCGACCGCTCCGGTAGACCTCTTGGTGCCAGAAAATGGCCTCATTTCCATCAATGCTCCCTTAACCCTCAGGCACGTCGGCAGCCTGAGCACGCGAACCACGCACCCGCACTTCATCTCGTCGCTTCAAGCGATTTTCGATGGCGTAGGGTTAAATGCCCGAATGACCAATCCCTATGGCTTTGCAACCAAGGGGGAAATGCTCAAGAATTGCAAAGATCGGGACGTAGAGAAGATTGCGGCCGACTCGTATTCCTGTGGCAAGGGGAAGCGGTTGAACCAGCACTGCGGGCGTTGTGTTCCGTGTCTGATTCGACGAGCTTCGTTCCATGCGGCGGGGTTGCACGACGACACGAAGTATCATGTGGACGACTTGTCCAACCAAGCCCTGTACGCGGACGTCGCAGCGACGCGGATTGCTGCAGCCAACGTCAAGTCCGCCGACTTGGCCCGTTGGGTATCGGCTGCAGGCCCACTGCCGCACGATGCCCCTTCCCGCTCGGCGTACACAAGCGTGGTCCGGCGCGGCACTATTGAGTTAGCGAAGTTTTTCCAAACCGTTCATTGGGCATGATTGATCTGCACTGCCATCTCGACTTGTACCCGGATCCCGCGGCGGTGATCGCGCGGTGCGTCGAACGCAAAACGTACGTGCTGTCGATAACGACCGTGCCTAAGGCATACCGACACACTCATCGGCTCGCGTTAGGCGCAGGGAGAATTCGGACGGCCTTAGGTCTTCACCCGCAGTTGGCGGCAACGCGGACAAGTGAAATGGGATTGTTCGAAGAATTGCTGCCATCTACATCGTTCGTCGGAGAGATTGGCTTGGATGGCTCATACGAGCATCGGTCAACGTTGTCGGTGCAACGTGCGGTGTTCCAAGACATCATGGACCTGTGCGGAAGGGCGGGTGGGAAGACGATTTCGATCCACAGCCGGGCCGCTGTGAACGAAGTTCTACAAACCATTGCGCCATATGCCTCGTCTTGCCGTCTCGTACTTCACTGGTTTGTGGGAACACCGCGACAGGTGGCCCGAGCCGCCGAAATGGGCTGCTGGTTTTCGGTAGGACCTGCAATGCTCACAAGCGCCCGCGGCAGGGCATCGGTTGCGGCAATGCCACCTTCCAGAATCCTTCCAGAGTCCGATGGGCCATTTGGGTCTTTAGATGGCGAAGCCCTCAATCCCTGGGACGCGTGGCTGATGGTTGCCCAGCTTGCTGACCTTTGGAACAAGCAAGAAGACGAAGTCGGTAGGGCAATGTTTCAAAATTTCCGATCGCTTCTCACTTTCGATACAGCAGCGTAGCTGGAGAGTGCGAGCACTGCCAAACAACGTACCTGCCGCCTGTTTCCTGCGTAACGTAGTCGTCCAGACACTGCAGGGCGACCGCCTGCATGAGCACCGTCCTCTGCGCCGCCCAGGCGCCCCTGGTCAACAGAGGCACCGGCCAGACGCGCGCATCACCCCGGTCGAGCGGTTCGCGTACCGCGGCGTGCTGGAGGAGCCAGGCCTCGTCGGACGTGTCCGAAACCGCGACCGGGGTTGGCCCATCGGAACAGTCCTAGGACTTGGTCAAGCAGGATTGGCTGGCCAACTTTGCGGCAATAACCAACTGGTTATTCCTACAACTATGGCCAGTCGGTCCTACAGAGATTGGCCAACCCAATTTTGGCGGACAATGCGACGCCGTACCGCGCACCTCTGGTGCGTCGGCGACCTATTCCACCTAAAGGTCATCCGGCAGCGCAGCGGTCTCATGGGCGCGCTGGATGAGGTGGCGTTCCAACGGGGCGTATTCGCCCCACTCGCCGTTTTTCCAGAAACGGCCGGTTGCGATGAAATCCCCGTACCGCGCCCAGAGCGCTTCCGTGAGCGCGGGAAGGTTTGACGGCGGAATGTCGGGGAAAAGGCCTTGGGAAACGTACAGCGTGTTGCGCCGTTTGGCCTCGCTGTAAAACGCATCGGCTGCCGTCAATGGTCCATTGCCCGCCGATAAAAGCGCTACCGTTTCATCGATGGTGTAGCACGGCTTGATCAGCAGGTGGCGGTCTTCCGGCATCTCGTCGCGGATGGCTTCGAGAAGCCGGTGAAGGTCGCCCTTCCCCACGCGCGCTGACGTTTGCGCGCTTTCTTTTGGGTTGCGCAGGGCACCAACCAGAAACGGCCACGTGGGGCCGTACTTGGTCTGCTGCCACTCTTTGAGGATGCACAGCCAAACGGGCATCGGGAGAAGCCCCATCGCGCCCACGCAAGGGGCGCCCCGTTCCTAGTGTGGCATCACGATCCAACAACGGCGACGGCCCACAGTGCTGAAGCCAGGCGTCAAGATGACGGCGCCTCTCCCCGCAACGATGCCCCTTTCAGTTCGATCGCGTTTGCCCTGCTGACCAGCCGGTCCACAATGCCCCGTGCCACCGGCCCACCACCGAGCCAGTTTTCCCAGTCCACGACCGGCCGGCTGGAGCACACCACAAACGACGCCTTGCCGTCGCGCTTCAGAATCAACTCCTCCAGCCGCGCCACACCGTGGGCATCCAGCGGATGGTGCGCCCACCGGTCGAGGACGACCAAATCAGCGCGGGTGAGATCCGAAATAAAGCGGAAGATGCGACCGCCCTGCTCTTCCTCGTAGAACTGCTGCAAGAAAGCGCCCACTTCGAAGCAGCGGACCTTGTACCCCGCCATCAACGCCTCGTTCGCCACCGCGCTCGCCAGCCACGTCTTCCCGCGTCCCGTGTCCCCCGTGAGCAGCAAGTGCCTTTTCTGCTTCAGCCATTGCCAACTCTTCAGGGCCTCCACCGCGCTCGGGGACAATCCTCGGCCGGGTTTGAAGACGAGATCCTTCCACCGGGCCGACGACACGAAGCTCTGCGCCTGGCGCGCGCCCTTGTGCAGGACCGTGCCCGCCCTGTGCGCCTCCTGCGCCCCCAGCAGTTCGGCCATGCGTTCGGCGAATGCGCGCTCATCGAGTGCGGCTTCTTGGCGTTCCCAGTGCTCGGCCATAGCGGACAGCCGCAGACCGCGCATGCGATCGCCCAATGAGGAAATTGAGGAAGTTGACGGCATCAAGAACTCCTGTTGGCAGAGGACTGGGACGAACGCCGGCGGCCCGTAACCGCCGGCACAAGGGGCAAGTCTGCGGGCGCCGACGCATTTGGCCGCGGCGCGGCCCTGCGCTTTGGGCTGCGGTGTGGCTTCGAGTTGGCCGAGGGGCCCACGGGCAAAGCAGCCGGCGCAGCACCGACGCCTGCAGGTGCGCCGTCGTCTTTCGGCATGGAAGTCAGCAGCCTGTGGAAGGTCGACGGTGTGGGTGAGTGCATCGCCAACGCGCGTTCCGCAGCGGCCTCAATGGCCACGGGCTGCGAGCCACGAGCCATCGATTTAATGGCGTCTGCTTTCAACTGCCCCTGCAACGGCACTTTCCGTTCGAACTGCGCTCTCACCAAGGCGTGCGTGTTCGGCCCCACGGACTCGGCCCACGCCAAGAGCTGCGCCGGCGTCCGGTCCAACTGCTCTCGATGCGCCGGAGGCATGTGCGACCGTTCCGTGGTCTGCCCGGCCTCCTCGCTGCTGCGCGGGTGGCGCACGGGCGGGTGATCGTCGCGTTCGAGGATCACTTCGCCGGCCGTCGTGCGGGGGTATACGGTGTGGCCGACCCATTCGTGGGGAACCGAATAAAAATGTCCCGCCACTCTGACGTGGTAGTCCGCCGGAACTTCCACCGGTGTTGAAAATTCGACGTATTCGAAACGCTGCGCCGGAAGCGGCAGCAAAGCCGGCTTGTCCACGCGCTCAAACACCTCCAGGCGCGAGCCGGGCTTCTTTTGGAAGCGCTTTTCGTTGACCTGTTGGACGCGCCGGACCAGCAGGGTGTTCAGTTCGGCGAGCGACGCGCAGCGGTTGTGCCGGAGCAGCGGCAGGAACGCGCGTTGCATCAGCTTCACGGAGTCCTCGACCTTGGCTTTGGCCTTCGGGTCGTAGGGGGGTGCCGGGTGGACCGCCGACCCGTACCACTCCGCGAACTCCAGATAGGTGCGGTTGATGACCGGGTCGCGCCCCGCGCGCGACACGCCCGCCCTGAGGTTGTCGCACACGATGATGGGGGGAACCCCGCCGTAGGCTTCCAGCATCCTCGTGGTGGCCTCGACGAAGTCGGGACTTCGCTGCGTCATCGAGCACCAGGCGAAGACCAATCCCGACCTTCCCAGCGCTCCGACGAACATTTCCACTTCCACCTTCTCGCCTTGTTCGTTGAAAAACCACGGGCGTACGCCGGAGTAATCCACGAAAGCTTTCTCGCCCGGCACCAAGTCCTGCCGCATGGTGCGGCGGCTCAATTTCTTGTTGGCGGCCCACTGCGCCGCCAAGCGCGAGTACGACAAGGTCTGGGCGGGCTTCGCCGCGCGCGCTTCCTCCCAATAGGTCCACAGCGTCATTCCTGGGTGTTCCAACGCCTGCGCGATCTCCTCGAAATCCGGCGTCGCATCGGGGCGTCCCGGATTCCCAGGGCGCCAGAAGGCTTCGCGAAGTTCTGCATCGGTCATGCCCGAGACGACGGCCCAGTTCCACCCCTTGTCGAGCGCGCGGTTCTTCCAGTTCTGCACCGTGGACTTTTTGTCGGGATGGCCAAACACCGCCGTCGAGATGGCCCGCGAAGACGCGGCCGTGGTCAGCGCGCGCTTCAGAACCCGGCGCAGTAAGGTCATGGACGTCATGGACAAGCCTCCCCCGACCGAGGCCCACGGGTGGGCCTCGAAGCGCGGGCCGTCTTCGGCAGACCGATGGACCCCGGCGGCCGTCGGCGCACGCACAGCAGCGAACGCCCGCCACGCTTTCGCCGGCACAGGGCCGCGAACTGGGCAAACTTCAGCGCCCGTTTGCCGTTCTCTTTCGAATAGGTCCGCCACGTGCTGCGCAGGGATTCGCCGCGGGCCAATGCCGCCTCAATCGCGTCAAAGTTAGGGCGCACGCGATCGCCCCAGGTGCGGTAGGTCGCCAGCAGTTTCCGGACGACGTCGCCGCTGTCGGCATTCTGGCCAGCCTTCTGCAAGGCGGCTTGGAGCACCCCGCGGCGGCGGCGCACGGTGGACCGGGTCGCTCCAGTTTGTTTGGCCAAGGAACGAATGGAGCGGCCAGGGTCCTGGAGGAATGCGATGAGGCTTTGATGGTACGTGGTCATAGTCCTTTGATCCGCTGAGGAAAATTGGTTTCCCCGCGTACGGCGGGGCCAAATCGGCGGACAACAAGCCCCCGTCCGGCACCGCATTGGGTGCCGGGGTTTGCTTGACTCAGGGGGAGAAAGGGCTATGGTGCGGGTGGGAAGTTTGTAGCCCGAACCACGACGCCGCCGAAGGTAGCACTTCGGCGGCGTTGCTCTTTCTGCGCCCGCCAGGGCTGCAGGCTGGCGCGGCTACATGGGACCGTCCCGCGCCCGATAAGGCCCAGAGGCGGCCGACACCGCCCTTTCTTCTACCTCCGCCCACGCACGGGCGTGTTCCCGACGCAAGGCCGGGAGGTGTAGCCGGTTGGCGAACAGAGGGCACAGAATGAGCAAATCGAGGGGGCCAATGCATGAAGGGAATCCTTCATGAACCTAGCGGCCAATCGGAGTCCGTCAAGCTGACCCGGGGCGAAAAGATCAGACGAATCCGACGTCTAGCGAGCATTTTCCACGCTAAGTAGCTGACCCGTAACAGTTTTTTGAAACCGCCTCTCGCAAGAGCATGCGGTGGCGCCCTTCCCCAATCTGAGCCAGCCGCCCACCGGTCAGAGAGGGGTCAAAGACGCGGACGACGTCGAGCGGGACCGGGATCAGACGCAAGCGCGGAGATGCCCCCCACGAGCAAGTCGGCAGGCGCGCGAGGCGCCACGTCGGGCGCCGGTGCGCAGCCTTCGGCTGGCCCGTCTTCCGGTAAAGGCGCCACGCGCCGGCGTTCGGCCTCCGCTGCCTCCCAGGCGCGGCGGGCCTCATCGACCGCCGACCCGGCCTGCGCAACCGCCCTGTTTGCCCCCTGCTCTCCCTGTTCGGCGGCCGCAACGGCGGCCCGCTGCGCCCGTCGCTTCTCCGCCCACTGCCGCTGGGACAGTAGGCGCCAGGCCGGCGGCGCCGTACCGGCCACCCCATCGGCCGCTCGTCGGGCTTCCGCCGTCTTGACTGCCGCCTTGCCTCGGGCGGCCCGCGCTGCGCCTTGGGCCGCGCGAGCGGCCTCCCAAGCCTCGCGGGCATTGAGCGCCCGCCGCACCGCAGCCACCGCCCCAGCGTCGTGGAGGTAGCGGCGCAGGGCTTCCGCGCTGGCCGCCGAGTACCGCAAAGCCGAGATGTATTCCTTCATCGAATCTTCGGCACTGCGTGCCGCATCCCGGAGGCCGGCCGTATACAACGCCGCGTTGGCGGCGGTCGCGCGCAGGCTCTGTTGAACCGCGGTAGCCTGGCGGTTCAGCAGGCGGGCGTCGCGGCCGGTGGCCTTGCGGCCCACTTCCACGGCGCCGCGGGCACCGGCCGTGCTCTGTCGAACCTTCACCGGCGACGGCAGGCGCGTGGCGGGAAGGCTCAGCGGCCGGGCCGTCGCTGCACGGGACTGCTGGTTCCACAACTCGGCGGCACGCGCACGGCTGCCCGCCAAGAAAGCCGCATTGCGCTCGAAGACGGCTTGGTTTTCCTCCGCCTTCGGGCTGCGCTCGCCGCGTCGAAGGGCCGCGGTCGCGGCGCGGCCCAGGTGCCGACGGGGTTCGCGCACCAAGTTAGCCACGGCGTTCACGTCGCCCGCAGCAGCCGCGGCGCGGGCACGAGCGGCCAGCGAACGGGGATCCACCTGGACCGCCAAACCGGCGTTCTTCAGCGCCTCGTTGGTGCGGTCGGCGACGAGCGACCGCAGCGCCGCAAGTTCTTTGGGGCCTTGCTGCCGGTCGTCGAGCACCCGGACTTTCTGGGCGAATCCGTCAGGCCCAAGTTGCCGTGTACTCATCAAAAGATGGGCGTGGAAATTTCGTTGGTCGCCGCGTGCGTCCGGGGCATGCAGAGCGGCCAGCACCACACAGCCATACCGGGCAACGATGTCGCCGGCAATTTGACGGGCTAGGTCGGCTCGGGCGGTTTCGGAAAGTTCGTGGGGAAGCGCTACAACGAAGTCCCTTCCAACGCGAGCGTTGCCCCGCACCTCGGCTGCCTCAATGGCGTTCCATACCTTGCCGATGTCGGTGGTCCATGCAGGCGCATCGGCAGGGACGACCATGCGGGCGTCCAGCACGCCCCCTTTTCGGCTGAAGTCGTGGGTGTCCCCCGTGCGCTCGTCCGTGAGCTGCAGCCCTGCACGGTAGGCGGCCGCACCTACGGCACTGTGGCCGGCGGCGCGGGAAACGGGGGTCAAGGTGGCGTGGAAGATGGCGATACGGCGAGAACCTGCGAAACAATCCCCAACCTAAACCTTGCGTTCCGGAGCACAAGTGGCCAACTAAAACAGCGGTAACGGTGGTGTGGTGGCGTCGAAACTTGACCCGCCTTAAGCACAGGCAGCAGGCGTTGTCAAGGGCGCCCAAATGGGGTAGAATTCAGTCCTCGGTTTAGGAATCTGCCATGGCTCCGCGGAAAACGACCTTCTCGCTGATGACCTTTCAGGTCAACATGCCATTTGTCGTGCCCCAGCAACCCAACACAAGTTTCGAGCCGGGGAACCCCGTTCCGCCGCTGGCGGAGCATTGGCTAACGCCGTCTCAGTTACACGAGGTTGAAACGCGGGCGCACGAGCAGTTTCCGGCTCGCATCACCTTTCGGGAAGACGAAGACAACGTACTGAGCCACCTCGGTCTCTAAGGGTGGCCACAGGAACTTGGCCTTTACCCCAATATGGGGATTTGGTCTGGTGTTACTTCCCTTATCCGCATTCTGGTCGCTGGCAGCGCCATCCCTGCTTGGTTCTCATCACCGGTACCGATGAATCGGGAAACCCTTATTTGGGCGTGGCGGGCGGCACGACCCTAAGGGAAAAGAATCACAACCTCCGGCGGCTTTCTTCGCACGAGTTTGCTGTGTTCGAAACCGACGCTGAATTCAAGGCAACGCACTTGGACCATGCGACCAAGTTCGGATTCTCGCCCGACCACATCGCCGTTTTAAGATTCAGCAACGAACATTTCTGGGTGCCGAACGGCTCTCTCTCTCCAAAGTTTGGACGCCTCGACGTCAACACCGAACGCATCAAGGCGCGCATGAAAGATGCATCGGCCGGCGTTGGATTGAGAGAAACGCTGGAAGCAAAAAAAGCCGCCTACAACAAGAAGTAGAACGACCAAGGGACATACAAGCCGTTATCACCGCAACACACTCGGCTTAGGCGACACGCCACACTCCGTCGTCGTTCCGCGACTATTTTTTTCCTGAATTAATCCACTCTTCCAAAAGAGTCCGGAACGACTGTTGCGACCACTGCAAACCCTTCTTCAACGGCAGCGGAGTCGATGACGGCCTGTCAAACGGCCCCTTCTTGATCGGAACGGGGATAATCGTCAAGTCGTGTACGGGTGCGTCCTCACTCCCGCGGGTGGTGAAGACGAGTGCTGCTCTTTCCGCAACGTCGTGGAAGTCGATCCGATTCCACGCAACGGCTTCGATGCGCAAAGGGGAGAGATTCGATTGAGTCAGATAAAGTGAGCGGGATGAAAACCCTTCGCATGCATCAGTGCCGGTTATTGGCCTGACGTGCTTATCGCGCACAGCGATTCCAGCACCACCTATTTCAGCAACCCACCCTTCAATTTCTTTGAAAGCCGATTCGTGGAAGCCAGAAAACTTCCGCGCTCTTTCCTTTCGCTCTGCAGCCTTTGTTGCGCTTTCAACATTTAGTTGGCTGAATTTGGCGGCCAGATCGTCTTTACCCGTCATGACTTCCTCCCAGATGTTTCGGGCATGTCGGGACGTATTTTTGTTTTTCAAGTCTTGCTTTGTCCTGCGGCACAGCCGGGGCCTGGGGCAACGCCCCAGCGCATTCGGTGCCGGGGTACCCGGTGCCGGCGAACCCGCAGGGTTTGCGTAATGTGCGCCATTGCTTCGCCCCTGCTCTCGTCTCTGAGCACGCGCCTCTGTCTGTTTCCGCGACCATCTTGTGGAACGTTTTTGCTCCGCTATTCCTGAGGGTGTTCTTCAACCCACCCAAAGGAAAACGGATGACCTTTTACGTATACACCGGCCAAACCCGCGACACCGTTCTGTTCGTGCTCGACCGCGTGGACGACGCACTGAGCGTGTACCGCACAGTGCTCTTCAAGTCGATGCCCGAGGACGAATGGCTGCGAGACTACGCGGACTTCGCGGACGTCGTGCAAAACGGACTGAGGGACGCACGTGCGTTGCTGTTGAAGCAACACCGCGGTTGCCCCGAATACACTTACCGTCCGCCGGGCTCGATGCAGGGCCCCGCACTGAAGCACAGCATTGAAAACCGCCGCGCAGCGAAACGATTGCTGCGCAAAATGGGCGCGTGGAAGAAACCACCTCCCACGCATTCGCCCGGCGCACCGGCACGACCTCGGAGGACGCTGCATTGACGGGGCTACGTTCCACACCAAGCAAACTCGACGCGCGCGTGGCTTCCGCCACGCGCCGCCTCGGCCAAGCCGTAGCGAGCCAACTGTTGACCGAGCGCGTGGCCGCGCTCAAGGCGAAAAAAGCCGAACGGCAAGAATTGCTGAGGCGAAAATTCGAGTTCGGCAGTGCGGTTGTGGCTGCCGGACTCGATGGCTGGGACGCGGCGGAAATTGCGGGCGCGCTGCTCGACGTCAAAGAAAGGGTCGGCGGTTCGCCCACGCAGCGATTGGGGTTCCGGCAGCGGGGGCAATCCCTGCTGCCTCGGTCGGTCGCACGAAAGCCCAAGGCGAGCGGGACGCCGCTCACGACTGCACTGCCAGAAGCCTAGGCGGTGGTAGCGCTGCGGTCGCCTCGCTTGCGTTTTGGCGAGGCGTCCTGCAGCAGTTTTCGAACGCCCGCCAGGTCCAGCCATTCGGCCCACTTCAAGCCAGGGAAGAGACTCGCCAATTCTTCGGCCGACCATGGCCTCATGTAGTCGGCTTCGTGTACGTCGGCATCGCCGCGCTCGTGCCCCACAAACGCCCGTCGGCGCTCCCCGGAAAGCTGGGAAGCCTGGAGCGATTGAATGACCGTCTTTCGCAGACTGTGCACACCCAACCTTCCGTTCGCCCGCTGCGGCTTGACGGCCAGTTGCTTGAGGTAGTAGCCGAAGCCCTTCGAGATCGCGTTCCCCGAGCCCGCTTTGGAGTCAATGCGCATATCCGGAAACAGGCGTTCCGCACCGCCGGCGCGCAGCGCCTCCACCCGTTCCCATAGGCCGAGCGCCACCAGGTCCGGATGCAAGGGAACGATGCGATGACTCGCCTCAGTTTTCAGCGATTGGCCGTCGCTGTCGGTGGTCAGCCGCACGCACGGCAGGTCGCCTTCCTTGAAAAAGTCGCGCACATACAACTGGGCGATCTCGCCCACGCGGGCACCCGTGTATAACGCGATGACCACACCCCAGCGCACGTGCTCCCCACGAATGCGTTCCAGGTTGGCCGGTTCGAAAATCCGCTTCAACGTATCTACGCCGAAAGGCTCCCACTTGAATCCGGCGTGCCGGCGGGCGTCCTTCTCTTTCTTGCTCAGCACGACGACGCCTTTGACGGGGTTCGCGCCTTCGAACTTGCCCCGTCGGGAAAGAAAGACGAAGAGTTGCGCCGCGTGCGACACGCAGTTGCCCGCCGTGCGCTTGGTCATCGCTTTCTTCTTTCCAGCGGGCACGCGGGTGATGAGGTCATGCGCCCAATCGCCGGCCCGTTCCCGAGTGATGGACGCGACCGGCGTATTGGGTCCCAGGAAGGTTTTCAGGGACTCAAACGCCCGTGTGCGCTGGGACCAGGTGTTCGGTTTGAGGCTCGGTGCCTCGGCCTCTTCGTACAAGCGAATGGCGTCGGCCAAGGAAAGCCGTGCCGGCTTCGCCGGCACCGCCACCGCTTGCCCCGTCGCGCCCCCCGGCCGCTGCGGCAACGCCTGGGCGAAGACAACGCCCAATGTCTGCATGGCCGCCAAGTGGTCCTCCGGCGTGCCGTCGGTGCGGACCTTGGTCGGGCGCAGCGTGAGTGGGTCGATGTCGATTTCATACCGCCGACGCCCATCGGCGTTTTCCGAAGCCACGATGGCTTCAATGCTCGGTGGCGGTTTCGGCATCGCTGCACCCCTCAACGCGGCGAAGGCCTGAGCGTAGTGCAGCGACAGGGCGCACGAATAGGCCTGGGCGGCTCGGTGGTCCGAGGTGCGCAGGCTGATTTTGATGATGGTTCGGCCTACGGCCGCGTGCAGGTCGGCGGGGACCTTCAGCCGGAAGTGATAGACGCCGAAACGGGAACGCAAGAGGTGATGAGCGATGCGCATTGGGGCCTGAAGTGACCAAGCCGGTGACCACGCGCAACCAAGGCCCCAAAGAAAAAGCCCCTGTAAAAACAGGGGCTTATCTTGGTGGCTGGGAGACTAGGATTCGAACCTAGATAAACGGAGTCAGAGTCCGTTGTCCTACCGTTAGACGATCTCCCATCAACTTGTCGCAACGCGCGCTCTGACCGGATGCGCGGTGCGTTCGGAGCATCCTGCTCCGTCGAGGCGCGATTAGCGCTTCGAGAACTGCGTGGCGCGGCGGGCTTTGTGCAGGCCGACCTTCTTGCGTTCGACTTCGCGCGCGTCGCGGGTCATGAAACCGGCCTTGCGCAGCGGCGACTTGAGGCTTTCGTCGTATTCGGTCAGGGCGCGCGAGATGCCGAGACGGATCGCGCCGGCCTGGCCGGTGGTGCCGCCGCCTTCAACGGTCACGAGGATGTCGAACTTCTCGGTGACGTTCAGCAGTTCCAGCGGCTGGCGCACGATCATGCGGGCGGTTTCGCGACCGAAGAACGTGTCGAGGGTCTTGCCGTTCACCGTGATGTTGCCGCTGCCCGGACGCAGGAACACGCGAGCGGCGGAGGTCTTGCGACGGCCGGTGCCGTAATTCTGTTGCAGTGCCATGTGCTCTATTCCTGCGGAATTCAGAAGTCCAGCGCCTGCGGCTGCTGGGCGGTATGCGGATGCTCGGCGCCGGCGTAGACCTTGAGCTTGCGGTACATCGCACGACCCAGCGGGTTCTTCGGCAGCATGCCCTTGACGCCGATCTCGATGACGCGCTCCGGATGGGTCGCGAGCATGTCCTTCAGCGAGGTGGACTTGAGGTTGCCGATGTAGCCGGTGAAGCGGTGATAGAACTTGTCGTCCATCTTCGCGCCGGTGGCGTGGATCTTCTCGGCATTGACGACGACGATGTAATCACCGGTGTCGACGTGCGGGGTGAAGACGGTCTTGTGCTTGCCGCGCAGACGCAGCGCGATTTCGGAGCACAGACGGCCCAGCGTCTTGTTGGTGGCGTCGACGACGTACCAGTCGCGCTTTACGGTCTCAGCCTTCGCGCTGATCGTTTTCATGACAAGAAACCTTGTGCCAAATGGGGCAGGGAAAGGCGCGGGATGATAGCGGCAGATTCCCGAGGGCGCAAGCCCTGGGCCGCTGGGTCCGGCCTCGACCCGGCAGGCCGCCGGGGGGCGCGAATGCTAGCATGATCCGGCATGTACGCCAGCCCCCCCGACCGATCTTCTGCAACCGATCTCGCCGAACTGTCCGACCAGTGCGTGCTCTGCGGACTGTGCCTGCCGGCCTGCCCCACCTATCGCGTGGCGCGCACGGAAGCGGAATCACCGCGCGGCCGCATCTCGCTGATCAAGGCCGTCGCCGAGGGCACGCTCGCGGCAGATGCCGGCAGCGCTGCCGCGCATCTCGATCATTGCCTGGGCTGTCTGTCCTGCGAGCGGGCCTGTCCGTCCGGCGTGCAGTACGGCCGCCTGCTGGGCCTGCATCGCGAACGCACCGCACCGGTACCGGATCGGCAGCAACGACTTCTTTATGCGTTGGTCGCCCGACCGCGCCTGTTGCGCGGACTGGCCTGGCTGAGTCATTGCCTCGGCCTGTCGCACTGGCTCGCGCCGCTGGCGCGCCGCCGCCCTGCCGCAGGCGGCTGGCGGCGCTGGCTCGCGCAGATACCGCCGCTGCCGTCGACGGCCGGTCTGTCGCCGCCGCCGGCATCCGGCGAGCGCGGCCGCATCGGCCTGTTCCTCGGCTGCACGGCATCGGCTTTCGATCGCGACACGCATGCCGCCGCGCGCCGGCTGCTGGTCGCGTTGGGCTACGTGGTCGTCGAACCCCGGGGGCAAGGCTGTTGCGGCGCGCTGGCCCAGCAGGCCGGACATCGCGAGGCCGCCGAATCCGTCGCCGCGTCGACGCGCCAGGCCTTCGTCGACTCAGGTGTCGCAACCGTGCTGATCTGCGCATCGGGCTGCTATGCGGGCCTGCGCGATCTGGCGCTGTCCGGCAGCGGCATCGCGGTGCGCGAGATCGGCGAGTTCCTGGCCGCCGATACGCAGCTGGCCGCGCTGACCTTCGCGCCGTCGACGCGGCGCGCCGCCGTGCATCGCCCGTGTTCGCTGAACAATACGGTGCGCGCGGCGGCGGCGGTTCCGGCACTGCTCGCCCACATTCCCGGGCTCGAACTCGTCGAATTGCCCGAGCAGCCGCGTTGCTGCGGCGCCGGCGGCAGCCATTTCCTGCGCCACCCGGCGCAGGCCGACGCCCTGCGCGACGAACGCCTCGACCCGCTGGAGAACAGCGGCGCGAGCCTGCTGCTGACCAGCAATATCGGCTGCCGCCTGCATCTGGCCAACGGCCTGCGCGAACGCGGACATGCGGTCGAAGTGCTGCATCCGGTCACCTTGCTTGCGCGCCAGTTGAAAGCGCGCACCACGCCCCCCACCCCGCCGGTATCGCGCGATGCCGGCGCCCCGTGATTTCCTCCTGCGAGATACGCTCATGTTCACGCGCAACTACAGCCGCATCGACCGCATCCTCGATCAGTTCGAACACGCCCTCGGCACCTCGCTGGGCGCGCAGGCGCATGCGGCCAGGCCGAATCCGGCCGGCGACCTGCCGGCGGCCGAATTCGACGAGAACGAACGCCGCCGTGCCGCCGGCCTCATGCGCATCAACCATACCGGCGAGGTCTGCGCCCAGGCACTGTATCTGGGCCAGGCAGCCGTCGCGCGCGACGCGGCCACGCGCACGCAGCTGCTCGACGCGGCACAGGAAGAGACCGACCACCTGTCCTGGTGCCACGACCGGCTGCAGGAGCTCGGCAGCCGCCCCAGCCTGTTCAACCCGCTCTGGTATGCCGGCGCCTACGCGCTCGGACTCGCCGCGGGACTCCGCGGCGACGGCTGGAATCTCGGCTTCGTCGTGGAGACCGAACGCCAGGTCGAAGCGCATCTGGATGAACATCTCGAGCGCAACGGCCTGCCGGCCCAGGATGCACGCAGCCGCGCCATCGTCGCGGTCATGAAGGACGACGAAGTGCGCCATGCGGAACATGCGCTGGCCGCGGGCGCGCGCCTGCTGCCGCGGCCGATTCCGGATCTCATGCGCCTGGCGGCGTCGACGATGAAGGCGGTCGTCTACCGCCTCTGACGCGACCGGCGCGGGTCCGGCCGCACCGGGCCCGCGCACCTACGGCAGGCAGGTGTTGAACGTCGCGCGGAAGATGCGGTCGGGATTGGCGTTCGTCGCGAACGTGTTGCTGACATCGCTGCTGCGGCCGCTGGCCATGGCCTGCAGGCGCAGGCCGCTGCCGGGCGTATACAGAATCACATTGGAAAACGTGGCGACCCCGTTGACCGCCGTGACCGGGCCACCGCCGCTGACCGCGTCGGCGGTGCAGGTGGAGCGCACGAGCCGCACCTGGGTCGCGTTGTCGCTGGTCACGAGATTGCCCCCGTTGTCGAGCACGCGCACGGTGATGGTCGGCATGACCAGGCCGGCCTGGGTCGTCGCCGGCTGCTGGGCGAAGGCCAGCACGGTCGGCGCACCGGTGGTCACGCTGAACGCGGTGCTGTCGCTCGTGGGCAGACCGCCGCCGCTCGCGCGCAAGGTGTAGCCGCTGCCGCCGAGATTGATGCGCAGGTTGTTCCAGCTCGCCACGCCCTGCGCCAGCGCCGCACTGCCCCCGTTGCTGAGCACGGCGCTGCCGCCGTTGGGATCGTTGCCGAGCGCGATGCTCGCGGCGGCGAGCAGGCCGTTCGGCACGAGCAGACCCTCGTCGTCGAGGACGCGCACGCTGACGGCCGGCGTGATCGCCGCATTGACGGCGGTCGTGCCGGGCTGCTGCTGGAAAGCCAGCGCGGTTTCGCGCTGGAAGCGCAGGCGGCCGTAGCCGTACTGGTAGTCGCGGCCGCTCGTGCCGAGATCGTTGCTGCCGGTCGCGGCGAGACTGCGCAGCGGCGTCACGATCAGGGTGTCCAGCTGCGCCGCGCTGGTCGGCTTGCCGTTGCGCTGCATCAGCAGTGCGGCCATGCCGGCGACGTGCGGCGTCGCGGCCGAGGTGCCGGTGAAGCTCGTCGCCGGAATCGGATTGCTGCCGCCGGCGCCGTAGCTGACGGTGCTGACGTTGTCGAAACTCGCCAGATCCGGCTTGAGGTTCGGATCGCTGGCCGCCGTCGTCGACGGCAGGCCGCCACCGGCGGCCAGTACCGGACCTTCCGAACTGAACGACTCCTGCGGATTGCTGCCGGCCGTGGCCACGTTGATCGCCGCGACGCTGAGCACGTTCGGCGAATCCGCCGGAAAGCTCAGGCTGCGTGCGTTCACGCGCGCGTCCAGCGGAATGTTCGCGAACACTTCGAGATTCTCGCGCGTCGTCGTGCCGGCGACGCGCGCGACGGCGACGCCGAACACCGCGCTGTTGGCCGGACAGCCGCTGGTCGTGCCGCTGGCCGTATAGACGATCTGTTCCTGCGGCGTCTGCCCGCTGCCGCCGCTCTGCGGCAGGGTCGACTGCGCGACCGGCAATGCTTCCCAGGCCGAGGCGCTCGCGCGCCGGTACAGGTAGAGGTCGTAGTTGCGGTTGGCGCCCGGCGAGACCCAGTTGTTCCAGTACAGGTCGACCGCGATCGTCTCGCCGGCCGGAATGCAGTAGGCCGAGCCGCTGCCGTTGCCGAACGGGTTGTAGACCGTGTTCCCGCCGGTCCAGGTATGGAAGCCGTTGCCGCCGGAGGAGACCGTGAACAGGCCGTCCCAATGCTGCTCGCGCTCGTTGCCGGCGGCATTGACGACGAGCACGCCGCGGTTGCGCGCCCAGCCGGCGGCCTCGGCGATCGACCCCGCCAGCGCCGTGCCGTCGCCTTTGCCGTCCAGCGGCGCGCCGAGCGAGGCAGAAATGATCTGCGCGCGCACCGTACCGGCCGAGCCGCCGCTGCTGGTCAGGTTGGCCGCGTCGAGGATCGCCCGGCGCCAGTCGCCGACCGTCACCGTGTCGTAGGCGCGGAAGTTCGCGCCGGGCGCGACGTCGTAGGCGATCTCGGTCGTCGCGTTGCCGTGCGGTACGGCCAGGCAGCCGAAGGTCGACGGCGAACAGCCCGGCGGCGCCGCGGCGAAGGTCTTGTAGTCGAGCAGGGTGATGCGCGCGCCCGGCGGCCAGTCCTGGCTGGACTGGAGCTGGCCGACTTTGTTGCCGACGTTGTTGAAGCTGTCGACCATCGCGATGACGATGCCGCTGCCGTCCAGCGCCGGCAGGTTGGTCTGCCAGAGATTGGCGCGGCCGGCCGCCACGCCTTCGCTGGTTCGGCTGCCGATCAGGGGCCGCACCAGGCGCGCCGGCACGATGCTGACGACGTCGCCGTCGCGGGCCAGGTCGTAGAGCCGATCGCGCGACAGGCTGGCCTCGATGCGGTCGGCGGTGAGCACGTTGCGCACCTCGGCCGCCGCCCGCGACAGCGCCTGCTCGGCACGCGCGAGTCCGGCGTCGGCGCGAAAACGCAACTCGACGAGCACGCGATCGTCCGCGGCCAGCGAGCCCGGCAGCCGCGCCGCCTCGCTGCCGGGCGCGGCGCGCAATTGCGCATGGATCTTGCGCGCGACCTCATCGCCGGTATCGGCCGGCGGCGCCGGCGCCTCGACACTGTCGGCCGGCAGTTCCAGCTTGAGCAGGGCATAGGGCGCGGCAACGGCGGGCGCGGCGGCGGTCAGCAGCAGCGCGGCACGGACAGTCACGGAAGCGATACGGAACGGCATGGCGAGCGCACCGGCAGACGGAAAAGCGGGCGCGCCGATGCTAGCAGCCGGGCCGGCCGGCAACCGTTACGGCGGCGGCAGGTCGGGCCTGTTCCGTCCGCCGCAACGACAAACCCCGGCCTTGCGGGCCGGGGTTCGGGGACTGCCGGGTGTTCGCGGCCTCAGCTGAGGTTGCGGCCGTGGAACAGTTCTTCGATCTCGTACTTGAGCTGCTGCTCGATGCGGATGCGGTCCTTGAACGACAGATCCGAGGCATTGGCTTCGAACAGATAGGTGTCGAGCAGGAACTCCTTCACGTGCATCTTGGTGTGGAAGATGTTTTCCTGATAGACGTTGACGTCGATCATCTCGTAGCGCTGCTTGATGCTCTTGGCCAGGTAGTCCTGGATCGAGTTGATCTTGTGGTCGATGTAGTGCTTCTTGCCCTTCACGTCGCGCGTGAAGCCGCGCACTCGGTAGTCCATCGTGACGATGTCCGACTCGAAGCTCTCGATCAGGTAGTTCAGCGCCTTCAGCGGCGAGATCACGCCGCAGGTGGCCACGTCGATGTCCGCGCGGAACGTCGCGATGCCGTTGTGCGGATGCGTTTCCGGATAGGTGTGGACGGTGATGTGGCTCTTGTCCAGATGCGCGACCACCGCATCGGAGATGACGTCCTTGCCCGCCTGCTTCTTGTCGATGATCGGCTGCTCGGAGATCAGGATCGTGACCGAAGCGCCCTGCGGGTCGTAGTCCTGCCGGGCGATGTTCAGGATGTTCGCGCCGATGATGTCGGCGACGTCGGTCAGGATCTGCGTCAGACGGTCGGCGTCGTACTGCTCGTCGATGTACTCGATGTAGCGATCGCGCTGTTCCGGCGTCACCGCGTAACAGATATCGTAGATATTGAAGCTGAGCGCCTTGGTCAGGTTGTTGAAACCCTGGAGCTTCAGACGCGGGAGGGGCTTGACCACGGCGTAATACCTCGCGCAGGCCGGGGTGGGGAGGAAAGGGCGCGGATTATGGACCATTCGGGTTACGGATTACACCGCCGTCCCGGGATTCGTTAAGCCACGTCGCTTTCGACTAAGATGCATGTTCGCGCGGACCAGGGCTTCGGGGAGCCTTCCGCACTCGCAAGGGCCAGGACAGGCCATGAACAGTCAGCCGCGGGGGCTTGCGGCTCGTAGAGGAATTGGGGCATCCGGGCATGCAGAAAATCGCCGACTTTCGTTACAACCTGCAACAGGCCGTCAACAAGGTCCAGGCTCCGCCGATGCTGGTCCCCGACCGGCAGGCCATGGAGCGGTTCCTGGGCCAGTGCCACCGGCGGCGCTATCCGAGCAAGACAGCCATCATCCGCCCGGGTGATTCGGCCAACATTCTTTATTACATCATCGACGGCTCGCTGACCGTCCTGACCGAGGACGAGGAAGGCCGCGAGCTGATCCTGGCCTACATCAACCGCGGCGAGTTCATCGGCGAGATGGGCCTGTTCGTGGAAACCCCGCGACGCGAAGTCATGGTGCGCTCGCGCACGCCGGTCGAGCTCGCCGAGATCAGCTACGAGCGTCTGTTCCACCTGTTCGAGACCAGCCTGTCCTCGGAATGTCCCAAGATCCTGTTCGCGATCGGCTCGCAGCTGTCCAACCGCCTGCTGCACACCTCGCGCAAGGTCAGCCGTCTGGCCTTCATGGACGTGACGAGCCGCGTGGCCAAGACCTTGATCGACCTGACCGAAGAGCCGGATGCGATGACCCATCCCAAGGGCAGCCAGATCCGCATCTCGCGCCAGGAAATCAGCCGCATCGTCGGCTGCTCGCGCGAAATGGTCGGCCGCGTGCTCAAGCAGCTCGAAGACCAGGGCATGATCACGGTAAGCGGCAAGACCATCGTCGTGCTCGGCACGCGCTGAGCCTGCCAACTGCGGTATCGCCGCGGCCGGCGCCACCGGCCGCGCTCCGCTCCCCGCACCGATGACAACGACGGTCGTCTTCGATTTCGACGGCGTGCTGCTGCGCGGCGACAGCTTCGCCGGCTATCTGCGCTGGCGCACGGCGCAGCGGCGCCGGCGCCTGCTCGCCGCCCTGCCCGCGGTGCCGCTGCTGCCCTTGCTGCGTCATCCGCGCACCCTGCCCTGGGCCGCCCGGGTATTCACCAGCGCGCTGACCCTGGGCCTGGACCGCGCCCGCTTCGAGCGCGAGATCGACGCCTTCTGCGAGATCTGGCTCGCGCACGAAGGCCGCGTCATCGCGCCGCTGCTGGCGCGGCTGCGCGAGCACGTCGCGGCCGGCGACCGCGTGTTCGTGGCCAGCGGCACGGCCGACTATCTGCTGCACGGATTGCTCGTGCGACTCGGCGTCGACGGTGTCACCGCGCTGGGCACCGAAGTCGAGTTCGGCCCGACCGGGCTGCGCGCACGCCGCCACAACTACGGCGCGGCGAAACTCGCGACCCTGGCCGAAGCCGGCGTGCATGCGCCGTGGTCGATCAGCTACAGCGACAGCTATGCCGACCTGCCGATACTCGCTGCCGCGACGCGCGCCGTACTCGTCGACCCGAGCCCGTCCCACGAACGCCTCGTACGCGAAGCACTCGGCGCGCGTCTGGAGCTGATCCGGACGCGTTGAGTGCAGACCTGCGACACATAAGTCGCCGCTGAGCGCCGCGAACCGCAACGTCACGGCGCCGGCAATCCGAAAGGCTTTCGTCGAAGCAGTTCCGTCGAGGTCTGCTCCACGGCCTGTTCCCTGCGGACACGCTTTCAATCGAGGCCCTGCGCAGCGGAAAGACCTTGATCTTGCGGCTCGCAGGCTCACCGCAACCTATTACGCGAACAGCCTCAGCAGCTCGGCGCCGGGATCGGGCGCGCGCATGAAGGCTTCGCCGACGAGAAACGCATGCACGCCGTTGTCGCGCATCAGCGCGACGTCGCCGGCGGCGAGGATGCCGCTCTCGGTCACGAGCAGGCGCTGCGCCGGCACGCGTTCGCGCAGATCCAGCGTGGTCTGCAGCGAGACCTCGAACGTGCGCAGATTGCGGTTGTTGACGCCGATCAGCACCGGCAGGCCGGCCGCAACGGCCAGCGCGCGCTCCATCTCGGCGGCATCGTGCACTTCGACGAGCACGTCCATGCCCAGATCCAGCGCCAGCGCGGCGAGTTCGGCCAGCGCCGCATCGCCGAGCGCGGCGACGATCAGCAGGATGCAGTCGGCGCCGAGCACGCGCGCCTCGTAGACCTGGTACGCGTCGATCGTGAAGTCCTTGCGCAGCACCGGCAGCGCGCAGGCCGCGCGCGCCTGGCGCAGGTAGTCGTCGCTGCCCTGGAAGAAGTCGACGTCGGTCAGCACCGACAGGCAGGCCGCATCGGCGGCCTCGTAGCTGCGCGCGATCGCGGCCGGATCGAAGTCCGCGCGAATCACGCCCTTGCTCGGGCTGGCCTTCTTGATCTCGGCGATGACCGCCGGCTGCTGCGCCGCGACGCGCGCCTGCAGCGCCGCGGCGAAGCCGCGCACGGTTGGCGCCGATTCGACCTGGGCCGACAGCGCGCGCAACGAAACCTGCGCGCTGCGCGTTTCGATTTCCTGCGCCTTGCGCGCCAGGATCTTCTTCAGGATGTCACTCACGGAATGCCTCGTTGAAAAACAACCGGATTTTTCTCTGCCCCGCGAAGCCGGCCCGGGAACAGAACCCCTCCCCTTCAAGGGGGCGAGCGAGCCGCCGCCCAGGACCGCAGGTTCTGGCGTCTCCGAGCGCCCAACGGGCCGGATGGGCTTGGGTGGGGATGGGGTCAGCGCAGCTCGCATCGGAGGCGAGACTTCCGCCCGCCGCGCGACATCGCCGGAAGACAAGCCGCACTAGCCGCCCAGCCGCTGCGTCGCGGCGACGAACTGGTCGAGCTTCGCGCGCGCCTCGCCGGTCGCAATGGCCTCGTTGGCCAGCGCGACGCCTTCGGCGATGGAGCCGGCGAGGTTCGCCGCGTACAACGCGGCACCGGCGTTCAGCACGACGATGTCGCGCGCGACGCCAGCCTGGTTGTCCAGCACTTCGAGCACGCGCCGGCTGGATTCGTCGGCATCGGCGACGACGAGCTGGCGCGACGAAGCCATGGCCAGGCCGAACTCTTCGGGATGGATCTCGTACTCGCTGACTTCGCCGTCGCGCAGTTCGCCGACCAGGGTCGCACCGCCCAGCGAGATCTCGTCGAGGCCGTCGCGGCCGTGCACGACCAGCGCGTGCCGCGCGCCGAGCTGCTGCAGCACGCGCACCTGGATGCCGACGAGGTCGGCGTGGAACACGCCCATCAGGATGTTCGGCGCGCCGGCCGGGTTGGTCAGCGGGCCGAGGATGTTGAACAAGGTGCGCACGCCCATTTCCTTGCGCACCGGCGCGACGACCCTCATGGCCGGGTGGTGATTCGGCGCGAACATGAAGCCGATGCGCGTCTCCTCGAGGCAGGCGGCCACGCGCGCCGCGTCGAGGTCGATGCGCGCACCCAGGGTTTCCAGCACGTCGGCGCTGCCCGAGCGCGAGGACACGCTGCGGTTGCCGTGCTTGGCCACGTGCACGCCGCAGGCGGCGACGACGAACATCGAGGTGGTGGAGATGTTGAAACTGTTGGCGCTGTCGCCGCCGGTGCCGACGATGTCGACGAAATACGGATAATCCGGCGTGACCACGCGCAGGGACATGGCCCGCATGACCTCGGCTGCGGCGCTGATCTCGCCGACGGTTTCCTTCTTGACGCGCAGCCCGGTGATGATCGCGGCGACCATGACCGGCGAGACCTCGCCGCGCATGATCTGGCCCATCAGGTCGACCATCTCGTCGTGGAAGATCTCGCGGTGTTCGATCGTGCGCTGCAGCGCCTGTTGCGGGGTAATCGCCACGGCCGGCTCCGGCGGTTCGGGCCGGCGATGATAAGGAGTCCGCGCGCAAAGGTCAGTGCAATCCTGGGCATAAGCCGCCGCCGCGGCAGACGGCGAGGTGTGCGGCAGGCGGGCTCGGCCGCACGGCTTCGGCGACCGCGGACACCCATGGTCTTTGAATCAAATCAATCCGTTACGGCGATTCCTTCCCGCTTTTGCCCTGTCGCGTGCTTGCGCGCGGCGGCCACGCCTGCCATCTATCGCGCTGTTGCGCCGCCCCTTGGCGCCCTGTTCCGGGAGAACTGCCCATGTCGTTTCGCTTCGCCGCCGCCAGCCTGCTGCTGATCGCTCCCCTGGCCCAGGCGCACGATCCGCTGCCCTCCGCCGACTGGTGCCAGCAGGGCAGGCCCGTCCAGGTCGCGGAATTCCGTTTCCAGAAGCCGGCCCTGTTCAGCTATCGCGCCTGCCTGGCCAAGCTCACCGGTCGCAACGACGACGCGCCGGGCTGCACCGTGCGCGACGACGCCGAGGCCATCCTCCGCGGCAGCGCCGTGCGCAGCCAGACCATACCGACCCACCAGTGTCCGGCGCAGACCTGCGGCGAGTTCGACGACGACTACAACGTCGCGCGACGCATGGCCTTCAACCTCTGCAACACCTTCGCCACCGGATTGCCTTCGCTGACGAGCACCGACAACGGCAGCGTCGTGGCGATCCTGACCGGCCCGTCCACCCTGATCGCGCCGGGCCACCACGCCGACTACACCCTGTCCCAGGGCATGACCGGCATCTGCGCGCGCTGCCTGTCGGCCGAAACCGTCAAACCCGACCGCTGAAGCCGGCGGCGCCTGCCGCAGCGGATCGACACGGGCGTACGACGGCCCACGGACGCGGCCGGCTCAGACCAGCGCGCGCCGGCGCAGGCCGGCCTGCACGGTGTCGACACGGCCGCGCAGCACGTCGCGCTCGGCCGGGTCGAGCCGGCACTCGGACAGCACGTAGTAGGCCGTGCGCAGCACCTCGCGCCAGCGCGGCTGGCGCGGCAGCCGGGCCAGGCTCAGATAGCGTTCCATCGCGCGAACGCGCAGGCGCCCTTCGTCGATCGTCACGCGCCAGACGCGGCTCTTCTCGGCCAGGTCGATGCGCGTGCCGCCGCTGACGCGTTCCCAGATCTCGACCGCATGGACCATCAGTTCGACGAGTTCGCGCCGCAAGCGTTCGGTGTCGTCCGCCTCGGCCGCCGCCGACGGCGCGATCAGCGCGGAGGCGACCGGCTCGGCCCCAGCCTCGGGATCGGCAGCCGCTGGCGCACAGTCCGCAGCCCGCCCGGGCATGCCGGCATCGCCGCCGGCCCGCATCAGCTGCAGCACGGCGACGCCGGTATCGCCGGCGAGTACGCCGAGGCTGGCGTCGACGTCGCCGCCGGCCAGCCGCATACGCAGATGCACCGGGGCATCCTGATCGTCCAGCGCGGATAGCGCATCCTGCAGCGCGGTGCGCGCCGCCGGTTCGAGATGTTCGCCGAGCGCCGTGCCGAGCAGCGCGCTGCGGCCTGCACCGAGCAGCGCCGCCGCGCGCGTGGTCACCGCGACCAGCACGCCGGCGGCGTCGATCGCGAGCAGCGCCGCGTCGCTGCGGTCCAGCAGCGCCTGCACGCGCTCGCCGTCGGTGCGCAGCGCCGCGGCCGCGCGACGGTACTGTTCGGTCTCGGCGGCCAGCTGCGATTCGCGCACGGCGGCCGCGAGCTGGCTGCGCTGGCGCGCGCGCAGGAACAGCCCGGCCAGCAGCAGCAGCGCGACGACGGCGCAGGCCAGGCCAAGCTGCAGCTGCGTCGTGCGCTGGCGCAACGCCAGCGCGGCAAGGCGATTCTGCGCTTCCAGTTCGTCGATCGCGCGCTGGCGCTCGGCCATGTCGAACTGCACGCGCAACTGCTCCAGCCGGCGATCGTGCGCGGCGTCGCGCCGGCGCGTGTCGGCCGTGTGGAATTCCTTCTGCAATGCGTAGGCGCGCGCGAGATCGCCGGCGGCCAGCGCCGCCTCGGCGCTGGCCAGCAGCAGCGGCGCGCGTTCGACGGCGTCGGCGGGCAGGCGCTGCAGCACCGTATCGAGTTCGCGCCGCGCGGCCGGCAGGTCGCCGTCAGCGCGCAGCAACCGCGCCAGCTGCAGGGCCAGGCCCGGCGAAGTCGGCTGGTTCAGTTCGGCCGCGAGCTGCTGCGCGCGCGCGATCGCCGTTCGCGCGGTCGCCGTATCGTCGCTGTCGAACGCGAGCGCCGCGGCGCCGACCTCGGCGCGCAGTTCGTCGCCCCGCGCGCCGAGGCTGCGAAAACTCGCGATGGCCTGGGCGTAGGCGTCGGCCGCCGCCGCGCGCTCGCCGCTGCGGGCCAGCACCGCCGCCAGGCTTTCGCGCGTATGCGCCGCATCGCGCGCGCGGCCGCCGCGCTCATGCTCGGCCAGCGCCTCGAGGTAGCGCTTCCGGGCCTCGGCGGTGTCGCCGAGATCGCTGTAGAGATCGCCGAGGTTGTTGTACAGCGCGCCCAGCTGCGCATCGCCGTCGCGGCGCTTGAGCTCCAGGCTGCTCAGATACGCATCCAGCGCGCCGCGATAGTCGCCGATGCGGCGCAGGGCGTTGCCCAGATCGTTCCAGCTCTGCGCGATCGCGGCCTCGTCGGCGTGCGCGGCGGCCAGCTCGCGCGCCATGCGGAACAGCGGCAGCGCCTCGACGTAGCGTTCCTGGCGATAGGCCAGGATGCCGCGACGGCGGGCGAGCCGGTAGTCGTGCATCCAGCGGCCGGCCTCGACCGGCATGGCCGCGACGCGGTCCAGGGTTGCCGCGGCGGCGGCGAAACCGCCGGTGGCGATCTGCGCGTCGCTGCGCCGGAACAGCATTTCCTCGGCCAGTTCGCCCTGAACCAGCGGATCGAGCAAGGCATAGGCCGCATCGCAGGCCTCCGCAGCCTCGGCCGGCTGCGGCTGCTGCAGATCGCGGCAGCGCGCGACGGCCGCGTCGACCTCGGCCGGCGACGCCGCAACGGCCGCCGCCACGACGGCCAGCATCCCGCAGACCGCTACCGCCGCGCCGACCGCGCGCGCGCCGCTCATGCGGCGAGGAAATTCGCGAGCAGACGATGTCCGTGCTGGGTCAGGATGGATTCCGGATGGAACTGCACACCCTCCACGCGCAGCTCGCGATGGCGCAGGCCCATGATCTCGTCGAGCGTGCCGTCGGCCTGCTCGGTCCAGGCGGTGGCTTCCAGGCAATCCGGCAGCGAGGTCTTTTCCACCACCAGCGAGTGATAGCGCGTGGCCTCGAACGGATCCGGCAGCTCGCGGAACACGCCCTGCCCCGCATGGCGTATCGGCGAGGTCTTGCCGTGCATGATCTGCGCGGCGCGCACGACCTTGCCGCCGAACGCCTGGCCGATGGCCTGATGGCCGAGGCAGACGCCGAAGATCGGAATGCGACCGGCCAGATCGCGCAGCAGCTGCAGCGAGATGCCGGCCTCGTTCGGCGTGCATGGCCCCGGCGAGATCACGATGTGGCTGGGCTGCGCCGCAGCCACCTGCTCCACGCTCCATTCGTCGTTGCGCACCACCTTGACCTCGCAGCCCAGCTCGCCGAGGTACTGCACGAGATTCCAGGTGAAGCTGTCGTAGTTGTCGATCATCAGCAGCACAACGCACCCGCCTGCAATAAGTGTCCGGATCCTGCCGCGGCCGGGCCGCGAACCGGCAAGGCTATGCGCGCGGCGGTGGCGCAGGCAAATGAATTCGGCCGGCGCCGCGGGCCAGCCCCGGTACAGCCGCGCCGCGGCAGGCTCCGCAACGATGTCACGGTCGCGCCGGGGGAGCGGGACCCGACCCGGTGCGCGATCCCTGCGCGCCTGCCCCCGCCCCGGCGCCGTTCCCGTTCCCGCAACACCGCCCGCCGAGGATCACGCGCATGAAGACGCCGTGGAAGGCCTGTACCGCCGTCGCCCTGCTGTTCAGCGGCGCCGCCATCGCCCGCACGCCGGTACCGCCGCCGACACCGCCGCCATCACGGCCACCGCAGGTGTGGGTCGACCCGGCGCTGCAGCTCGAACCGATACGTCTGCAGGACGTCGCGATCGACATCCGCATCCGGGGTTTCGTCGCCAGCACGCGGCTCGATCTGACCTTCCACAACCCCAATCCGCGCGTGCTCGAAGGCGAGTTCGTGTTTCCGCTGGCCGAGGGCCAGAGCATCACCGGCTATGCGCTGGAAGTCGAAGGCAAGCTGCGCGAAGGCGTCGTCGTCGAGAAGCAGACCGCGCGCGAGGCTTACGAGACCACGACCCGCCGCGGCATCGACCCGGGCCTGGCCGAACTGACCCAGGGCAACGTATTCCGCACGCGGCTGTATCCGCTGCCGCCCCAGGGCGACAAGCGCGTGCGCCTCGAGTTCGACCAGCCGCTGCTCGACGGCGGTGCGGTCTATCGCTACCGGCTGCCGCTGGCCTTCGACACGCCGCTGCAGCATTTCCGCGTGCATGCCGAGGCGCTGCGCGGCGACGCGGCGCCGGCCGCGACCGGCGCCCTCGCACTGAGCTTCGCGCGCGGGCAGGAAAACTTCGTCGCCGACCTCGTGCGCGAGAACTTCCGCCCCGAGCACGAGCTCGCCTTCGACCTGCCCAAGCCGGCCGCTCCCGTGACCGTGTTCAGCATTGCCGATCGCGAAGATACGCAGTGGCGCCGCTTCGCCGCGCAGGTGCAGTCCGCTCCACCGGCACCGCGGAAAGCGGCGACGGCGCCGCGGCGCGTCGCCGTGTTCTACGATGCCTCCGGCAGCGCGGCGATGCGCCAGCGCGATCGCGAACTCGCGTTCCTGCAGTCCTGGCTGGCCCGGCTGGTCACGGTCGACGTCGACCTGATCGCGTTCCGCAACGAAGCCGATCCGCCGCAGCACTTCACGATCCGCAACGGCGACAGCACGGCGCTGCGCGCGGCGATCCAGGCACTGCCGCTGGACGGCGCAAGCGCCTACGGCGCGCTGCACCCGGAGCTGGCCGCCGGCGCCGATTTCGTGCTCGTCATCGGCGACGGCCTGAGCAACTTCGGCGACGGCGAGCCGGCCTGGCCGGCCGGCGAACACGCGCCGCGGCTGGTCTTCGCGCATGCGGCGCAGATCGTCGACACGGCGCGCCTGGCGCGCTGGGCCAGGCGCGGCGGCGGTCAGGTGCTGAATCTGCTCGCCGTGAAGGACTCGATCGCGCAGGCGCAGCTCGAACGCCGCCCCTGGGTTCTGCAGTCCGCGCAGGTCGTGCACGGGCAATGCGCCGACCTCGCGCCGAGCGCGCCGCAGCCGGCCGGCAACGCGTTCACCGTGTACGGCCGCTGCAGCGCCGACGCGGAACTCGAACTGCGCTTCGGCGACGGCGACGGCGCCAGCCTGTTGCGCCGCCTGAAACCCGGCGTCGGCAAACCGCTCGACACCGAGCGAGGCGCCTTCGTCGAACGCCTCTGGGCGACGGCGCGCATTGCCGATCTCGACGACCAGCCGCAGCGCGACCGCGCTGCCATCGTCGCCTTGTCCAAGACCTACGGCGTCGTGACCCGCGACACCTCAATGCTCGTGCTCGACCGCATCGACGACTATCTGAGGTACGGCGTGGAGCCGCATGAAGCGGATCTGGCCGCGGAGTACCGCCGCCGGCACGCCGTCGGCTATGCGGCCAGCGAGACCGCCGAGCGCGATCTGCATCGCGGCCGCGTGATGGTCGGCTGGCAGAGTTTTCGCAACTGGCACGAGCGCGAACATGCCTGGCTGGACAGCCTGCTGGCGCCGGCCGCTGCGCTCGAGGTCCTGCGCTGGCAAGGCACGCCGGCGCTGAGCGACGACAAGGCCGCGCTGGAGCAGGCGCGCGCGCTGGCCGGACGCTCGGCGGCACTGGCCGGACGCTGGCCATCCGACGCGAAGGACCCGCAGCGTCGCGCGGCCTGGGAACGCGAAGCGACGACACTGATGCTGGAGCTCGACACCTTGCGCCAGCAGCGCCTGGCCCGCGCGCCCGAATCGGACGCGATCACGTCGCCGCGGCGCGAAGAGCCGCCGCCTGCACGGCCGGCGCGCATCGCCGTGACAGGTTCGCGCAGGCGCGGGGACGTCCGCGGTGCGCCACCGCCGCCCGCCGATATCGTCGTCGAGGAAGGCACAGCGCTGTCCATGCCTGCGCCGGAGGCAAAAGCCATTGCCATCGCCAACGACGCGGCCGCCGCAACATCCGAGAACGACGCGCGCAGCGATGCCGCCAGGTCCACCGTGGCCATCACCTTGCGAGACTGGGATCCGGACATGCCCTACCTCGCGCGCCTGCGCGCGGCGCCGGACCCGTACGCGGCCTATCTGCAGGAGCGGCGCATGCAGGCGCTGACACCGGCGTTCTTCCTCGACTGCGCCGACTATTTCCGCAACGAGGCCAAGGACGCGCGCCTGGCGCTGCGCGTGCTGTCGAATCTGGCCGAGATCGACGTCGAGAGCGCGCCGCTATTGCGCGTGCTCGCCTATCGGCTGCAGCAGTGGAACCGTTTGGACCTGGCCGTGCCGCTGTTCGAGCAGGCCCTGTTGCTGCGCGGCGAGGAGCCGCAGAGCCGCCGCGACCTGGCCCTGGCCCTGTCGCGCCGTGAACGGCCCGACCATGCCCGCGCCGTGCGCCTGCTCGCGGAAATCGTCGATCGCTCCTGGGATGCGCGCTTTCCCGAAATCGAGGTCATCGCCCTGCACGAGCTCGGCGACGTACTCGCCCGCGCGCCGGCCGCGCAGCGGCCCGAACTCGACGCCCTGGTCACCGGGCTTGGCATCGACAAGACCCTGCTGCAGCCGCTGCCGACGGATCTGCGCGTCGTGCTCGGCTGGGACGCCGACAACGTCGACATCGACCTCTGGGTCGTCGATCCGCTAGGCGAGGTCGCAATCTTCCGCAATCCGCGCACCGCGACCGGCGGTCACCTGAGCCGCGACTTCGTCGACGGCTACGGCCCCGAAGTGTTCACGATACGCCGGCCGATTCCGGGCACCTACGTGGTCAAGACGCACTACTACGCCAACCACGCGCAGAAGGTGCTCGGCCCGGTCACCTTGCAGCTGGAATTCCTGACTCACTTCGCCGGCGGCGACAGCCGGCGCGAAACGGTGACGCGCCGTCTCGACAAGGCCGACGGCGAAATCGAGATCGGCCGCTTCACGGTCGGAACGCAGCCGTAGCGGCAGCACCGTTCACGGCTTCACGCCCGGGCACACCCGCACGCAGCGCCGTTCACCCCTCTCCTCTCGCGGGAGAGGGGGCGAGAGCCAGAGGGCTTCCGGGGCAGAATCAACGTTGAATTTTCGACGCAATATTCAAAATCCGGGAAATTGCGAAGACCCGGGAAGTTGCGCCTCCGCGACGCATCGTTTCCGCAACCGGCGGGAAGTGAACGGTGGCGCCGCTGCGCAAGAACCTGGCCGCGGCCACTGCCAACTCAAACGACGCGCCGCGGAAACAATGCCGACAGACGCTGAGGCAAGGTCTGCAACGGCAGTCCGGCATCCGTTTCGCCCATTGCCGCAAACTCCGGCGCGACGGCCTTCGCGGCGCGCTCTTTCGCCAGCGCACGGCGCGCAGCGAGATGGACGACGGCATCGGCCGCAGCCGACGCCGCTTCGGCGTCGGCATCGGCTGCGGCGAGCCGCTCCGCAACACGTGCACGCGTGGTCAGGTCGGCCGGCAATGCCGCAAGACGCGGCTGCGGACGCCGCGGCGGACCTGTACGCACGAGCCGGTCGGAAATGTCGCCGGCCGGCAGGGTGGACAGCACCTGGGCAATGCTGGCCAGGTCATCGAGCAGGAAGAACACGATTTCGCCTGCCTCATGCACGACGCGTGCGCCGAACGCGAGCGAGACCGCATGCAGCGCGCCGTCGCGCGGCGCCCACCACAGCGCCTTGCGCGCGCCGTTGCGCCGGCCGAATTCACCGAGCGGCTTGAGCAGTTGCTTCAGCGGCGCGAAACCGCGCCGATAGCGCACGTCCAGGCCGAGTTCGTGCAGCACCAGCAGCGGCCGTTCGGCAAGCAGCCGGCCCAGCAACGTCCAGGCTTCGCCGGGCACGCCGGCCAGGGACAGGTTGCCGCGCAAGGTATCCAGCGCATCGGCCGGCGACAGCACCGCCGCCCAGGCATAGCCGCCGACGCTGCCCTTGCCGGCAGTCAGCACGACGGCGCAGGCGCAGGTGCTCATCTCGCGCGCGAGACGCCGCCGCACTTCGGCCGCGGTCAGCGCCGGCGCTGCCGGGACGACCGGCGTCGCGGCAGCAGCGAGTTCGCCTATCGCGTCCGCATGGCCGCGGTGATCCAGCGCGGCGAAGTTCGCATGCACGCCGGCCGAACGCGGCGACTCCTGCACGGCCATGCCGCGCAGGCGCCAGGCCTGCCAGCGCCAGAACAGGCGGTTGCGCAGATTCGAGGCCGCAGCGGCCTTTGACATGGACACGGAAATCTCCCGGCGACGCGATCGGCGGGCATGGTCGGAGGCGCGCGCGGCAGAAGCCAGTCAACAATCGTGGCGACGCCGTTTTTTTGCAAAGCGCCACAATTGCGCCGGACAAACGACGAATCGCTTACGCGAAATTTCTACTTTCCTGAGGGAAATCCCCGTTGCTGCCGCGGCCGCTTCATGCGCCGGCTACGCTGCAGGCGCCTGGCCGGACGGCGGCCGATCGCGACGCGCCGACAGCGGCCAGCCCTGCGCGCCCGAAGCGCGCGGCACGCGCCCCCGGTGCGGCCGCGGCGCTTCAGAGCCCGCCGGCCGCCTGCGCGACGGCGCGGAACAGGGCGCGCCCCTTGTTCATGGTCTCGTCCCATTCGGCGGCCGGGTCGGAGTCGTAGACGATGCCGGCGCCGGCCTGCACGTGCAGACGGCCGTCCTGGATCACCGCCGTGCGGATCGCGATCGCCGTGTCGCCGTCGCCCCACCAGCCGATGTAGCCGACCGCGCCCGAATAGATGTTGCGGCGTATCGGTTCCAGCTCCTGGATCACTTCCAGCGCGCGGATCTTCGGCGCGCCGCTGACCGTGCCGGCCGGGAAGCTCGCGCGCAGCACGTCCATGTAGCTGAGCCCTTCGGCCAGATCGCCCTCGACCTGCGAGACGATGTGCATCACGTGCGAATAGCGCTCGACCGCGAAGCGTTCGGTGACCTCGACCGTACCCGTGCGGGCGATGCGGCCGACATCGTTGCGGCCGAGGTCGATCAGCATCAGGTGCTCGGCGCGTTCCTTCGGATCGGCCAGCAGTTCGGCTTCCAGGGCCTGGTCCTGCTCCGGCGTCGCGCCACGCGGCCGCGTGCCGGCGATCGGCCGCAGCACGACGCGGCCCTGCTTCAGCCGCACCAGGATTTCCGGCGAGGAGCCGACGATCTGGTAGCCGCCGAGATCGAGGAAATACATGTACGGCGACGGATTCAGCGAGCGCAGCGCGCGATAGACGTCGACCGGGCGCGCGCGGAACGGCACGCTCATGCGCTGCGACAGCACGACCTGGAACACGTCGCCGGAACGAATGTATTCCTTGCTTTTTTCCACCGCGGCGATGAAACCTTCGCGCGTGAAGCCGGAGACGAAATCGCCCTCGTCGAGCAGCTTGGGATCGAGCACGTCCGGATAGGCAGCGCCCGAACGGCGCAGGCGGAAGCTCAGCTCGTCGAGACGGCGCAGGGCGCGCGCATAGGCCTGCGGCTCGGACGGGTCCGCGTGTACGATCAGGTAGAGGCGGCCCTTGAGGTTGTCGAATACCGCGACTTCCTCCGACACCATCAGCAGCGCATCGGGCGTGCCGAGCTGGTCGGGCTTGTCCCAGCCGGCCAGGCGCGGCTCGATGTAGCCGATGGTCTCGAAGCCGAAGAATCCGACGAGACCGCCCGTGAAGGCCGGCAGCTGCGGCAGGCGCGGCACGCGGAACTGGTTCCGAAGATCGTCGATGTCCCTGAGCGGATCGGCCAGTTCGCGCGTGGCCACGGTTTCGCCGAATTCCGACACCGTCAGCGTGTTGCCGCGCAGCGAATACACGCGCCGGCACGGCAGGCCGATGATGGAATGCCGGCCCCAGGATTCGCCGCCTTCGACCGATTCGAGCAGGTAGGTGTAGGGCCCGTCGGCCAGTTTCAGATAGACCGACAGCGGCGTGTCGAGGTCCGACAGCACCTCGCGCATCAGCGGAATGCGGTTGTAGCCTTCCGCGGCCAGCGCCTGGAATTCGTCCTGGGAAATCACGGCCAATCTCGACGGGCAGGGCCGTTCACGATAGCAAGAGACGCCCGGGCGGGAAATCGTGGCACGGCATAAGACGCAGCGGCATTCCGCCGCCGCACGGGAAAGATGCGGAAAAACCGCCCCGGGGCGGCGTCGGAAGCGGTGCCGGGGGCCAGCGCCGCAGACATCTCCCCCGCGGGGCCCGGGTCGGGCGAGACCGGGCTGCCGGGGACGCTGCGACATTGAATTCCTGGCTTGCCGTTCAACAAGCCGCGATTGCAACCAGCACTGGAAGCGGCGTGTTGGCTGAAACACAGTTGCTCCACCCCTGTCCCACGAGAGGAGCGCAGCGTCCTGCGTGGTCAGCTCCCGCCGCGCGCCGCGGCCGCGACCCGCGGCATCCCGCGCAGGCGCAGGCTGAATTCCACGCCGTCGCCGCCGGCCAGGTTGTGCGCCGCAGCGCTGCCGCCATGGCGTTCGGCGACCAGACGCACGACGTAGAGACCCAGGCCCAGGTGCGGCGCCTCGCCGCGCGACGCGCCTTCACGCAGGCTGACCAGCGAATCGAACAGGCGGCCCTGCATGGCCAGCGGCAGCTCGGGACCGAAGTTGGCGACGCGCAACACGATGCCGTCGCTGCCGGCCTCCAGCGCGATGCGTATCCAGCCGTGCTCGGGCGTGAACGAACGCGCGTTGTCGACGAGCTTGTCCAGGGCCTGCGCGATGAGCTCGGGCGCACCGTGCATCGGCACGGGCTGGACCGGCACCTCGCAGTCGATGCGCCGCGGCGCGACCAGCGGCCGATAGGCCTCGGCGCAGCCGCGCACGACCTCGGCCAGATCGAAGTCTTCGGCATCGGCCGAGGCGATCGCGCGCTCCATGCGGCTGGATTCGCTCATCGCGCGAACGATGTTGGTCAGCCGGTCCACGCCGTCGCGCGCGCGCAGCACGTAGGCGCGTGCGTCCGAGGAAATCGGGTGATGCTCGAGGTTGTCGAGCGAGGATTTGACGATGGCCAGCGGCGTATGCAGCTCGTGCGAGAGCTTGGATGCCAGCGTGCGCAGATAGTCGGTGTATGCGCCGACCGCATCGAGCAGCTGCTGGAAGCTGCGCGCGAGATCACCGAGTTCGTCGCGCGTGTCGGTCAGCGGCACGCGGCCCTGGATGCGGCCGTCGGCGGCCAGCGCGCGCTCGGCGCCGTCGCGCAGCCGGCGTATGCGTACCGACAGCCAGGTCGCGAACACGAACAGCACGCCGCCGGCCAGCAGCAGCGCGGCGACGCTGATCAGGGCCAGGCGCTGCAGCGCCGCGTCGGTCAGCAGCGGCAGTGCCGTATTGACCTGCTCCAGTACCAGCGCGCCGCGCGTCTCGCCGCGCAGCTGCAGCGGCAGCGCGGCGACGAGCACCACGTCGCCCTGCCCCGAGCCGGCGCGCCAGCTCGTGGCCGGCACGCCCGACAGGGCCTGCCAGAGTTCGGGGGCATCCACGCGCGGCTTGCGTTCGGCCAGTGTGGCCGAGCCCTGCAGGGCCGGCGCGATCAGCCAGCGGTAGGACCAGCGCGCGAGGGCGGACGGCTCCTGCGCCGACGAGGCCGCTGCGGCCGTGTCGAGCCCGCCGCTCTCGGCCAGCAGCCAGCCTTCGCTGCTGAGCAGGCGCGCGCGCGTGGATTCGGGGGCGAACTGGGCGAGCTCGGCTGCGAGCGAATCGGAATAGGCCAGCAGCGGCATGCGGTCCAGGGTCACGTCACCGTTGCCGCCGGCGTCCAACAGATGCAGCGACAGCCGCTCGGGCCGCTGCGCGCGCGGCAGGCGCAGCTCGACGCGGTAGCCGGCGGCGTCTTCCTGCCATTCACCGCCGAGCGTGACCGGCAGGCCGGCGCCGTCGGCGCCGCGCGCGAGCGCGTCGAACGAACCCGGCGCCGCGCTCGCGATCAGATAACGGCGCTCTGCGCCGCCGCGATCCAGGCCCAGCTCGATGCGATCGGCCTGGGCCACGGCCACGTCGCGCGCGTCGGCGCGCCGCCGCGTGGTATCGCGCACCTCGATCAGCAGGTACATCCAGGCCGCATCTTCGGCCACGGTCAGCTTGAGCTTCTGCGCATCCTGGGCTGGACCGAGGTTCTGCGAATACGCGCGCAGGCCGATCCAGTCATCCGCATAGCCGTCGATCTGCAGCGGCGCGTCGAGCTCGTGCACGTACACCGCATCGCCGGGCGGCGGCAGCTCGGCGTTGATCGCGGTCAGGCTGCGCGTCAGCGCCTTGCCCGAGGCGATCAGGGTCTGTTCCTGGCCCTGGCGCAGCAGCACTTCCATCTGGCGCAGGAACTGCCAGCCGGCCCAGGGCAGGGCCAGCATCGCGAGCGCGACGAGCAGCAGTTTGCGGCGAAGGGACATGAGTGCCGGGCTGGAGATAAGCCCTCCCCTTCAAGGGGAGGGTTGGGTGGGGATGGGTGTCGGTGCCGCGAACGTCATCTCACCAGGGCCGCTCTTCGTCGAAACGAGGCGCGGGGACCAAAACCGTATCGCGAGGCAAGCCCCATCCCCACCCATGCCCTCCCCGGGGAGGGTTTGTTTCGCGGCATCGCCCCATCCTGTCGACGAAATGCCTCACCTCACGGCTTCCAGCGATAGCCGACGCCGTGCACGGTGTCGATCGCGTCGAAGGCGGCGTCGATGGCGAGGAATTTCTTGCGGATGCGCTTGATGTGCGAAGTGATCGTCGCGTCGTCGACGACGACCTGGGCCTCGCGCATGAGCTGGTCGCGATTCTTCACGTGGCCCGGGAAGCGCACCATCGTGTGGACCATCCAGAACTCGGTCACGGTCAGCGGTACTTCCTCGCCGTTCCAGGTCACGCGCATGCGTTCCTGTTCGAGCTTCAGCGGGCCGTGGCTGATGACGCTCTCGGCCTCGGCCGGCTTGCGCAGCGCGTCGATGCGGCGCAGCAGCGCGCTGATCCGCGCGGCGAGCTGATGCAGCGAGACGTCCTTGGTCAGATAGTCGTCGGCACCCAGGCGCAGGCCCGAAATCACATCGAGATCCGAATCGCGTGCGGTCAGGAACAGGATGGGCAGGGTCGCCGCGCGCGTGCGCAGCGCACGGCACAGATCGAAGCCGCCTTCGGGTTCGTCGCCGAGACCGACGTCGATGATGACGAGCTCGGGCAGGCGCAGCGCGAATGCGGCTTCGGCCTCCGGGCGCGACGCATAGCCGCGCACCTCGTAGCCGAAGCGGGTCAGCGCCTCGACGTAGTTGGCGCGGATCAGCGGTTCGTCTTCGACGATGGCAATGCTGCGCGGCATGGGAAGGGCGGCCTGGCGGTTGAGGTGGCGTGACTGTAGGCACGGACGCGCCAGGCCGCAACGCCGCGGCGGCAGGTGCCCGCAAAATGCCAGAAATGGTCGGTACAAGGTCGCAAGCGGCCGGCGGAATCGCCGCGCTCCGCGGTTTACTGCAGCTGCCCCTGAAACGACGAGGTGCCCCATGAGCAACAATCGCCCGGAACCGAATGCCGAACTTGCCGCGGGAGTCGAGCCGCTGCGCGTGGCCTTCGCCATCGGCGCGCTGCTGCTGGGCTTCTTCGTCGTGTTCCTGCAAGCCTGACACAGGGGCTGCACGGCCCGCAGCGGGCCGATAGAAACCCGGAGTACCCCATGGACGTTTGCCTGCCTGCGGATTTCCAGCTCGCCGACGAGGATTGTTCGCCACGCCTGCGCTATGTCGACGAGGGACCGTCCTCGTACGAGGACGGCTGGTGGCTCGGCGCCGAGGCACTGGTCTCGCCGCTGCCGCCGCGCAATCCGCCGCGCGCCGCGGCCCGCCGTCGCGCTGCCGCCGCCGACGATCCGACCTGGAACGTCGTCTGAGCGTCAGGGCCTGACGAACGGCTGGAAGCCGTCGCAGAAAATGCCTTCGTCGCCATGCTGCAGCGCGCACGGGAAGAAGGTCGTGATCGTGTCGCGCGCGCAGAACGACTGCGCCGGATTGGCGACGCAGGACTGCAGGATGGCCGTGCTCGACGGCACTGCGAGATCGAACGCGGCGACCACGGGCAGCGGCCCCGGCGAAGCGGCCTGGGCATGCGGCAGCAGACGCAGGCTGATCCAGCCCAGACCGCCGCTGAGCAGGCCGCTGGTCTGGCACACCACGACAGCCCCGGCCGCGACCTGGCCCTGTGAAATACAGGTCGCGGCGGGACTGGCGGAAAACAGGCCGCGGTATTCGAAATACGGCGGCAGCTGCACGTAGACCGTCGTCGCGCCGGCATTGCCTTCGCCGACGTTGCGATAGCTCACGACGACGGGGCCGGCTTCCTGGCCCAGAGTGAACGTCGCCGGCGCATGCGTGATGGAATCGCCGACGAGCGTCGGCACGCGCGGCGCACGCGTCGGTATCTGCAGGCGGCCGCAGCCGGCCTGCAGCGGCGTGGTCACGCAGTCGGTCGGCGCGGCCTGCACGTCGTTGGCCACACTCGCATGCACGTACAGCGGTCCCGGCACGGCCACGTTCAGCGCCACGTCGATGCGCAGCGAGAAGAAGCCATAGCCCTGATCGATCATGTACGGCGTAGTGCAGCGCACGCGCGTGACCGGCGTCTGCGTGGCACAGTTGAAGCCCGGGTTGGCGGCAACCAGGCCGGAGTAGACGAAGCCGATCGGCAGATCCAGATTCACCGTGACCGGCGTATTCGTCGGACCGTAGCCGCTGTTGCTGACGCCGACCACGAGCATGTTCTGCGTGCCAGCCTCGAACGGCGCCCCGGTCCAGACCGCGACGGGTCCGTTCGTGACTGTGCCGTTGTTGTAGCCCCAGTCGTTGATGCGGATCTGCGACTGCACATAGCTCGTCGCGACGCTGACGCAGCCGGTCAGGCTGGGGCTGGCGCCGCAGACCGGCGTCGGCGGCAGCGGCACTTCGCTGCTTTCCAGGGTGGCGACGACGCTGATCGGTCCCGGCGTCACGTTCGGCGCGACCTTCGCGTTGATCTGCAGCGAGCTCGAACCCGGAATCCACAGATGCAGATCCGTCAGATAGACGCAGGTCACGTCGCGGAGGTTGCCGGGCGGCGTCGAACAGGTCCAGCCGCCATTCCAGCCGGTATATTCGACGCCGGGCGGCAAGGTCGTGCGGAACGTGAACGGCGCGTGGTGCACGATGCCGTCGTTGCGATCTTCCTTCTCGATGCCGACGCCGAACGAATACGTGGTGCCGGAATAGATCGTCGGCACCGGCCAGACGGTCAGGCGCAGACCCGCGGCCGCGGCAGCCGGGGCGGCGCACAAAGCGAGCAGCGCGAGAAAGACGGCAGACAGGCGGCGCATGAGTTCCTCTGTGCTGGACCGGATCCGCATTCGCAGCGCCACGTTACGCGCTGCTGCGGATTTCCCTCCAGTTTGAGCGGACATTTCCGATCAGAAATTGACTGCAGCCGCGAGCCGCAGCGACGCATCGCTTGCGTGCGCTGACGCGCCGGCGCATCGGTGCGTCTGCGCGCGACGCCTGTCGCGAGCGTCCTGCGCCTCCGCGCCCCACGCAAACGCCAACCACCCGCTGCAACGGCACTGCGGCTCCCCTGAAGCCGCGACCTATGCTCGCGCGGACAGGAGCGCGAGGCATCCCCGCGAACGCGGGGTTGCCGCAGGTACGACCCGCCACGCCCTGCCGCGCCCGAAAAAGCCATGTCCGCGCTTCATCTCGCCCGCAATGCGCAAGCGCGTCCGCTCCGGCGGCCGCGAATCTGCGCCGGCGGCAACCGCCGTGATCCGCGAGCACAGCGCCATGTCCACGATGCTTCGTTTTCTGTTCGCCGCGGCCCTGCTGGGCGCCGCGGCGTTCGCCCTTCCCGCCACGGCCGACAGCGGCAGCCTGGAGGTACAGCGCGGCGACGGCAGTCATGCCGCGGTCGCGAGCCTCGACACCAAGGTCGATCTCGCGATAAACGGCCTCGTCGCCGAAGTCCGCGTCACACAGCGCTTCCGCAACGACGGCGAGGCCTGGCAGCAGGGCGAATATCTGCTGCCGCTGCCCGAAGGCGCTGCGGTGCATGCGCTGACCTTGCGCATCGGCCAGCGCCTGATCGTCGGCGAGGTCCGCGAGAAAGAAGCGGCGCGCAGCGAATTCGCCGCGGCCGTCGCGAGCGGCCGCAAGGCCAGTCTCGTCGAAGCGCACAGCGCGAACCTGTTCCGCACGGTGATCGCGAACGTCGCGCCGGGCGAGAGCGTCGAGATCGAGATCGGCTACTGGCAGCAGGTCGACTTCCGCGACGGGGAGTTCTCGCTTGTGTTTCCGCTGACCTATACGCCGCGCTATGCGCCGGCGCAGACCGACGCGCTCCCCGAGCCGGTCTCCGAACCCGCGTCAGAACCGGTTTCCGAGTCCAAGGCCGCCGTCGTCGAGACCACGACGGCGATCACACCGGCTGCCGGCGCCCGCATCGGTTCACCTACGATCGTCATCGCCGCGACGCTCGATGCGGGCCTGCCGCTCGCGCGCGTGGAATCGGCGACGCATGCGCTGGCGATACGGCAGAACGGCCAGCACTACGCGATAGCGCTGGCCGATACGGTCGTCGCGGCCGATCGCGATTTCGTGCTGCGCTGGACGCCGCAGCCGTCGGCGACGCCGACCGCCGCGCTGCTGCGCGAACGCAGCGGCGACGAACAGTTCGCGCTGCTGATGCTGCTGCCGCCGACTCAGCCGGCCGGCGCGATGCCGCGCGAGCTCGTGCTCGTGATCGACACCTCGGGCTCGATGGAAGGCAGCTCCATCACGCAAGCACGTGCCGCGCTCGACCTGGCGCTGCAGCACCTGACACCGGTCGATCGCTTCAACGTGATCCAGTTCAACTCGCGGACCACGGCACTGTTCGATCACGCGGTGCCCGCTGCGGCGAAGGACGTCGCGCTGGCGCGCGAATGGGTCGCCGGCCTGCACGCCGACGGCGGCACCGAGATGCTGCCGGCCTTGAATCTGGCCCTGCGCGATGCGGCGCCGACGGGCTATCTGCGCCAGATCGTGTTCGTGACCGACGGCGCGGTCGAACAGGCCGATGCGCTGTACACGGCGATCGAAAGCCAGCTCGGCGCCTCGCGCCTGTTCCCGGTCGGCATCGGCAGCGCGCCGAACGCGCAGTTCCTGCGCAAGGCGGCCGAACTCGGCCGCGGCAGCTCGGTCGTGATCCGCGACCTGAACGCGGTCGGCGAATCCATGCAGCAGCTGTTCGCGAAACTCGATCGCCCGGCGCTGCGCGATCTGCATCTGGATCTACCGGTCAACGCGGAGGTCTATCCGCAGCGATTGCCCGACCTGTATCACGGCGAGCCGCTGCTGCTGATCGCCAGGCTCGCGCCGAATGCGGTCGTCGGCCGCGGCCGCATCGAAGGCCAGCTCGCGGGCGCGCCCTGGTCGCAAGCGCTGTCGCTGGATCTGCAGGGCCAGGCCCAGGGTCTCGGCCGGCTCTGGGCGCAGCGCAAGATCGAAGCGCTCGACGACGCGCTGCGCCGCGGCGGCGACGAAACCGCGCTGCGCAGCGAACTCGTCGCCGTCGCGCTGCGCCATCATCTGGTCAGCCGCCATACCAGCCTCGTCGCGGTCGACCGCACGCCGCAGCGCCCGGCCGATGCGCCGCTGCAGACCGTCGCCGTCGACAACGAAGCGCCGGCCGGCAGCGTCGCGTTCGCGCAGACCGCGACCTCGTCAAGGCTGTGGCTCGCACTGGGCTTGCTCGCGCTGCTGGTCGCCTTCCTGCTGCGCGAACGCGAAGGCACCCTGCGATGAACCGCGGCGGCGCCGATGACATCGCCTCGCGCCATCGGCGCCGCGCCGCGCGCCTGCTGCTGATCGCGCTCGCCGCACTGCTGCTCGGCCAGGCCGGCTATCTGCAGGCCAAGGCGCTGCTGGCGCAGGTGCTGCTCGAACACGCCTGGCAGCGCAGCGACGCCGGCCGCACGGCGACCAGGCCCTGGCCCTGGGCCGATACGCGACCGGTCGCCCGGCTGCAGGTCGCTGCGCTCGATGTCGATCTGATCGTGCTGGCCGGCGATTCCGGCCGCACCCTGGCCTTCGGTCCGGCCTGGAACGAAGCGAGCGCCCTGCCCGGTCATGCCGGCGCCAGCATCGTCAGCGGTCACCGCGACACCCATTTCGCGTTTCTTCAGCGGCTGCGGCCCGGCGACGGACTCGAGATCGAACGCGCGGGCCTGCGCCTGCGCTACCGGGTCCGCGCGACCCGCGTCGTCGATGCGCGCACGACGCGCCTGGCCACGGGCGGCGCCGACGATGAACGGCTACTGCTGGTCACCTGCTATCCGTTTGACGCCTGGGCCGCCGGCGGACCGCTGCGCTATGTCGTGGAAGCCGAGCGCCGCTGAAGCGATCCGGCTCCGGCGAGGCGGCCAACTCTGCGCGCAGACGACGCGCGACTGAGGCAGGGGCGAGCGGGCCGACCGATCGGCACCCGTCGGGGCGGTCCCGCTGGCAGTCGAGCTCGCCAAGCGCGAATGCCCTCCGGGCCACGCCCCGAGCCGGCGCGTGTTATGGAACAGGAGGCCGAAAACGGCGTCGACAGGGTGTTGACGCGGAATAGACGTCCAGTTGATATGGAATGAATGCGCCATGACGAGGCGCGGAACGACCCTACGGCAGCCCGGCAATCCGGGTGACACATGCCGCCGGCCGCTCCGAGAGAATTCCTTACATGGCACTTATCGACCGCAAGACCGTACTGGCTTCACTGATCGCCGCAGGCCTCGCCGCCGGCTCCGTCACCACCGCGACGGCCGCCGACGACGCGCCGGTCTATCTCGTGCGCTTCGCCGAACCGGGCGTGCTCGGCTACCGCGGCGGCGGCGGCGCCCTGAAACCGACCGCCCCGAACCGGGCGGCGGGCCGCCGCTTCGACGTGCATGCCGCCGACGTGGCCGCCTACCGCGGCTGGCTGGCCGATGCCCAGACCCGGCACGAGTCCGACATCGCCGCCCGCCTGGGCCGGACGCCGGCGCTGCGCCACCGCTATCAGATGACTCACAGCGGATTCGCGCTGGTGCTGAGCGAGGCCGAGGCCGCCGCCGTCGCCGCCCTGCCCGGCGTCGCCTCGGTCGAACCCGAACCGCACTATGCGCTCGCGACCTACCGCGGCCCATCCTTCATCGGTGCGGCGGCGGTCTGGAACACCGCGCCCACCGCCCCGGCGCGGCGCGGCCGCGGCGCCGTGATCGGCGTCATGGACGGCGGCTCCAACTCGACCCATCCGTCCTTCGCCAACGACGCGTCCTGCGGCTTCAGCGCGGCCGATCCCAAGCTGCTGAGCTTCCGCGACTGCATGACCTCGGAAAACGGGGTCTGCAACAGCACCATGCCGGAGGACTACGCCGGCGGCCACGGCGTGCATACCAGCAGCACCGCGGCCGGCAACACGCTGACCCTGTCCAGCCTGCCCGCACCGGTGCTGCCGGCGCCGTTCACCCAGATGTCCGGCGTCGCGCCCTGCGCCAGCGTGCGCTCGTACAAGGTCTGCGACTCGACGACCTGCAACGGCTCGGCCATCCTCGCGGCAATCGACAACATCGTCATCGACGGCGACGTCGACGTCGTGAACTATTCGATCTCCGGCGGCACCCAGCCCTGGAGTGACACCGACCGCGAATTCCTCGATCTCGTCAACACCGGCATCTTCGTCGCGGCCGCGGCCGGCAACACCACTACGCAGCAGCCCGACCCGGTCGGCAAGGTCAACCACCTCGGCCCCTGGGTCGCGACCGTCGCCGCGGTAACCCACGACGCGGCCAACCTGCCCGCGCTGTCGGTCACCGCGCCGACCCAGCCTGTGAACCTGACCAGCATCGCGATGAACTCGGGCGACACCACGCCGGCGGCGAGCGCGATGAACGGCGTGCCGCTCAAGAGCTATCCGGCCAACCCGATCGGCTGCACGGCCGACGGCGGCATTGCTGCAAACGCGCTGCAGGGCGCGATTGCCGTGCTGCGCCGCGGCACCTGCACGTTCGGCGAGAAGATCACCAATGCCTACAACGCCGGCGCGGTCGCGGTCGTCATCGGCAACAACCAGGCCGGCGCGCTGTCGATGGACACCACCGGCGCGGCGAACATCCCGTCCTACAGCATCTCCAGCCAGGCCGTCAGCGACGCGCTGATCGCCTATGCGAACGCCAACAATACGGCTGCCGCTGCGCTGGATCCCACCCATCACCAGGGCGACCGCCTCGGCGACTTCAGCCAGCGCGGCCCGACGCCGGACTACTACCGCGGCCTGACCAAGCCCGACATTTCCGCGCCGGGTGTCGACATCTACGCGGCGCAGACCACCGCCAACGGCAGCTACGGCTACATGAGCGGCACCTCGATGGCGAGCCCGCACGTCGCCGGCGCGGCGCTGCTCGTGCGCGCGGCGCATCCGGACTGGAGCCCGATGGCGGTCAAGTCGGCGCTGCAACTCACGGCCCGACACGCCGGCTTCCAGGAAGACGGCACCAGCGCCGCGATCGTCGATCAGGTCGGCAGCGGCCTCGTCGACGTGGCCGCGGCGGTCGATGCCGGCCTCGTCATGGAAGAAAGCTACGACAACTTCGTCGCCGCGAATCCGAGCACGCATGCCGTCGACCTCAAGGCGCTGAACCTGCCGTCGCTGCGCAACATGAACTGCACGCCCTCGTGCACGTTCACACGCACCGTGACCAGCACGCTGGCGAGCGCGTCGACCTGGACCGCGACCTTCGCCAGCAACGGTCCCGGCGTCACCGCGCAGGTCGAGCCGGCCACGTTCACGATCCCGGCCGGCGGTTCGCAGACGTTCACCGTGACCATCCGCCTCGGCATCGGCGACGCGTTCAGATCCGTCGTCTCGGGCGCGCTGATCCTGACCGAGTCCGCTTCGCAGGCGCCGCCGGCGCGGCTCAGCGTCAACCTGATCGGGTCGCGGCCGCGCGACCAGATCTTCGACGACGGCCTCGAGCCGGTCGACATCACCCACATCGTCGCGCACGACAACCTCAACTTCGTGTTCCCGGCCACGGCCACCGGCGGTGCGGTGAACTGGCAGACCGGCGCGCTGTGCAATCAGACCAACCAGTGCTTCTACGGCAACTACCACTTCAACATGTGGCTGTACACGAATGCCGAGGGCAGCATGATGGGCATCAATCATCCGCTGAAGGAGCCGCGTGAAGACTTCGGCAGCGTCGTGCTGCCCGGCACGCTGACCTTCCTGGTCATGCAGCGCGGCGAAGTCGTCGGCCCCGATTCCACGTTCACGGCCGTCTCGCCGCCGTCATCGGCGGAACTCTGGCGCCAGCCCAACGGCGTCGACGGCTACGTCGGCTTCCGCTTCCGCAACACCGTGACGAACCAGATCAACTACGGCTACGCGCGCTTCGCCACGCAAGGGCCGACCGGGCTGCCGGCGACACTCGTCAGCTACCGCTACGACGACAGCGGAGCGCCGATCACGATCCGCTGAACCGCGACGACACCATTGTTCACATCGACGACGAGGCGGCCCTGCCGCCTCGTCGTCGTTTGCGCGGCAGGCGGAATGGACGTCCAAATGCCGCCGGAGCATTTCCGATGCCTGCGGCGTATGATCCGTGCATGTCAGCTCCTACGTACCGTTTCGGCGGATTTCGCGTCGATCCCGCAACGCGCAGGCTGTGGAAGGGCGAAGACAGCGTGGCATTGCGGCCGAAGGTGTTCGACTGCATCGTCTATCTGATCGAGCACCGCGACCGCGCCGTCGGCCGCGACGAACTGATCTCCGCGGTCTGGGGCAAGATCGACATCAGCGACGGCGTGCTCGGCCAGACCATCCTCCAGGCACGCCGCAGCCTCGACGACACCGGCAAGGAGCAGACCACCGTCCGCACGGTGCAGGGCTTCGGCTATCACTGGGTCGCCAAGGTCGACATCGTTGCCGCCGAACCGTCCGCCGTCACCGTCCCCGCGCCGGTCATCGCCGTCGACGAACCCGAAGCGGCCGACGACGGGCCTGAGGCCGCCGAGCCGACGCCGCACGCACACATTGCACCGCCTGATGGGGCTTCGCCACCGGCAGCGGCGTCGCGCTGGCGCCGGCGCATGCTCGTTGCCGCCATCGCGGCGCTGGTCCCGCTCGTGGGCTATGTCGCATGGCGCCAGCAGGCGGCGCAGACCGCCGCGCCCGCGACGCCGCTGCCGGCGGCTTCTCCGGTCTCGGCGCTGGTGCTGCCGGTCATCGTCGAAGGCCCCGGCGACAACCCAGCCTGGATACGCCTGGGCGCGATGGACCTGATCGCCGATCGTCTGCAGTCCTCGGGCCTGCGCGTCGTGCCCAGCGACAACGTCGTGATGCTCGCCGGCCATGGCAATGGCGCGGGCAGCGGCGACGTCGCCGCGATGCTGCGCGCGACGCGCGCGACCGTCGCCGTGGAAACGCGCGCACGCCGCACGCCGCAGGGCTGGCGCCTCTCGCTGACGACGCCGCTCGGCGCATCGCCGCCGCTGGCGGTCCACGGCGAAGGCCGCGACGTGCTCGACGCCGCGCGCGTCGCGGCCGACGAACTCGCGCGCGCGCTGGGCTATCGTCCTTCGCCGGATCCCGGCGGCGGCGATCCCGATCTGGCGATGCTGCTGAGCCAGGTCGACGCGGCCGTGCTGTCGGACCAGCTCGACCTCGCCCGGCAACTGCTCGAAAGCGCCGGCCCGGAAGCGCTCCGGAGGGTCGATCTGCGCTACCAGCTCGGCCGCATCGACTATCAGGCCGGGCGCCTCGACGCAGCCGAAGCGACGTTCCGCCGGATCGCCGACGAAGTCTCGCCCGAAGCCGACCGCGGCATGCGCGCGCGCGCCTACAGCGGCCTCGGCGCGGTTGCGTTCAAGCGCCAGCAGTACGGCGTCGCCGAGCACGAATTCGGCGAAGCGATCGCCCTGCTCGACCGCAGCGACACGCGCGATCTCGGCATCGCCTACAACGGCCGCGCGGTCGCGCGCAACGCGCAGCGCCGCTTCGACGAGGCACTGGCCGATTTCGCCGAAGCGCGCGTCGCGCTCGAGCTCGCCGGCGACAGCATCCATCTGGTGCTGGCCGACGCCAACCTCGGCACGCTGAATTTCAATCGCGGACGCTACGCCGAGGCGGCGACGTCGCTGACGCGCGCGGCCGAACGGTTCGAGGCCTTCCACATTCGCAACATGGAACTGATGACGCGTGCGAACCTCGCCGACGTGCAGGTCGGCCTGCTCGACACCGCCGGCGCGCAGGCGAACGAGCGCCGCATCGAAGCGCTGATTCCGCTCGTGGCCGATCCGGCCGACCAGAACAACGGTCGTCTTTCGCTCGTGCGCCTGCTGCGCGCGCGCGGCGCGCTGCGCGCGGCGGACACGGTCATGAGCCAGTTGCGCACCGCGGCACTGTCCGACGAGATGACCGCAGCCATGATCGGCGCGATCGATGCGCAGCAGGCCCTCGCCGACGGCGACCCGCGCCGCGCGGCCGAGCTCGCCGCGCCGGTGCTCAATCAGCAAGCGGCGCAGCTGTTTCCGCGCTATCGACTGCAGGCGCGCTACGTGCTCGTCGGCGCGTATGCGCGCAGCGGCGACCTGGCCGCGGCGCAGCGCGAGTTCGACGAGCTGCGCAAGACCGTCGAGCAGGATCCCGGGCCGCCAGGCCCCATGTATCTGGCGCTCGCCAAAGCCGAGATCGCGCGCGCTTCCGGCACTGCCGCCGCGGCCGATGCGGCTTACGGCGAAGCGACCACCGCGGCCGACGCGGCCCATCTGCCGGCCGACATCATCGAGGCCTCTGCGGCCCAACTCGACTACCTGCTCGAGCGCGACGACCTGGTCCGAGCCAGTGTGCTCGTCGAACGCATCTCGCCCTGGGCGCAGCAGAGCTTTCCGGCCGCGCTGATGCAGGTGCGCCTCTATCACGCCGGCGGCCTGCTGCCGGCCTGGCGCAGCGCGCTCGAACGCGCGCGGGCGCTGGCCGGCGAACGCACGGTGCCGCTGGAGCTGGCCAAGCCGCCGGCCGAACGCACGCCGCGCTGAGAACACCCGAACGCATCCGCCGTACAGGCCTCGCGCCGCGTTTTTTCCACGCGGCTCCGACGCCGCCGGCCGAGCGTCAGCGGTATCGGCGCGGGATATTCGACGCCCCGTCGTAACCCGAGTCGTTACGAAGATCCCGCACCGTGTCCACTGAAACGGCTTCGTCACACCCAGCCATTCCGCGTGACTGGCGTTTGGGGTAAGAAAGAAAAAAACGCACGGCCGAAGCCGTGCGGTTTTCGTCAGCCTGCGGCGAACCTCACTCGAAGCCGTCGCTGAACAAGGCGTCGGGGCGGAAGAAGTAAACCGCGCCCTGATAGGCGTTCGGCATGTAATTCACGCCGATCGCGCCGATGACCGCGGTCGCGCCGTCCCAGCCTATCGACCAGCCGAACCAGTTGTTCACGGCGCCGTCGCTCGCGGTCAGTGTGCTCGTGATGCTCCATCGACCGCCGAGCTTCCTGATCCCATGCACCGCGCCGCGCTGTGCCACGCCGCCGACCGCCGCGTACGACTCGCCGACGAAGCCCGCGTCGCCGTGCAGCACGACGCGCTGGCCGAAGTTGTAGAAGGCGCCGACGTTCGGCGAGGTGATCTTCTGCGTCTCGCTCCAGCCGCTGCCGCCGTTGATGAATGCGTAGACGGCGCCGGCCGCGGTCAGGCCATTGACTGCGGCGCTCGACGTGCCGACGAGCAGGTCGCCGCCGGACATTGCGACCGACGCGCCGAAATGCTGCTGGGCATAGCCGTCGCTCGAGGTCAGCTTCTGCACCTGAGCCCACTGGCCCGGCGCGGCTTCGCTAAACAAATACGCTGCCCCCTGACGCGACGCACTGCCGATGTCGGCCGACGGCGCCGTAATCGCCAGCGTGTTTCCGTCGAACGCGATGGCGGTGCCGAAGTAGGCATTGGTTGCGCCGTCGGCCGCGATGATCTTCTGCGTCTGCGACCAGACGCCGTTCGGCGCGCGCGTGAACAGATAGGCGGCGCCCTGATACGCGCGGCCGACGATCGTGAGGTTCTGCGCACCGATCACGACCCGGTCACCGCTCAGCGACAGCGCATTGCCGAAGTTGGCTGCCGGATACGGATCGGTCGCCGTGAGCTTCTGCGTCTGCGACCAGACGCCGTCGGTCTCGGTGAAGACGTAGACCGCGCCGGCACCGCCCGCACCGCTGACCGTGACGCCCTTGGCACCGATCAGCGCGGTATTGCCCTCGATCGCGATAGAGGTGCCGAAGTTGTAGTCCGTCGCACCGTCGCTGGCCAGCAGCTTCTGCACCTGGGTCCAGCTGCCGTTGACGCGGTGGAATACGTAGACCGCGCCGCGCCGGGCGGCGCCGTTGACCGTCGCGTATTCGGAACCGACCAGTGCGACGTCGCCGCGCACGACCGAGGACACGCCGAAGTAGCCGCCGCTGTTGCCGTCGGGCGGGGTCAGCTTCTGGCCCTCGATCCAGACCTCGGCCGCGCCGACCGCATAGGCCAGCGCCGACGAGCTGCTGCCGTCGTGATTCGCGTCGCCGGCATAGGCGGCCGTCAAGGTGCGTGCGCCGGGGGTCGAGAACGTGATCTGGCACTGGCCGGCCACGGCGGCGGCGCTACAGGTCTCGCCGCTGCTCGCGATCACGGACACGCTGCCCGTCAGCGTGCCGGCACCGCCGACCGCGTAGTTGAACGTCACCGCCTGGCCCACCGTCGCCGCGGGCGGATTCGCGCCGAGCAAGGCCGTCGTCGACGCGGCCTTGGTCACGGTCAGGCTCTGCGAGGCGCTGCTGCTCGCGGCGAAATTCGCATCGCCGGCGTAGCTCGCGACCAGCGCATGCGCGCCCACGGCCAGCGCACCGGCCGGAATGGTGCATGCGCCGGCGGAGGCCTGCGCCGTGCAGCCCGCACCGCCGTCGATCTGCACGTCGACGTTGCCGCCCGGCGCGCCGGCGCCGGGTGCGGTCACCGCGAGCGTGAAGCCCGTGGTGACGGCTTCGCCGTAGACCGCCGTGGCCGGCGTCGATGCCGCGAATGCGATCGTCGTCGCCGCCGGTCCGACGACGTGGTTCGCCGTCGTGCTGCTCGGCGCATAACCGCTGCCCGCATGGCTCGCCGTGATCGTGCGCGTGCCGGCCGCGGTCGAGGCCAGCACGCAGCTGCCCGCACCGCCGGTCAAGGTCGCGACGCAGCTCGCGCCGTTGCCGTCGTCGACATTCACCTCGCCGCTCGCGCTGCCGCCCGGAACGCTGATGCCGACCGCGACGGTATAGCTTTCGCCGACCACGGTCGTGGCCGGCTGTATCGACGTGATCGTCGTCGTCGAGGCGACATCGCGCGGCAGCGCCGCGAGTGCCAGCCGCGGCACGCCGCCGATCGCGCCGAAGCTGCCGCCGATCTGCAGCGCGGTCGCGCCGGCCACGATCGTGTTGATGGTCGCGTCCGGCGACGGATTCCAGAGCGGATCGACGATGCCGGTTCCGCTCGTGCCGATCTTCGACAGATAGGCGCGCGTCTGGCCGCCGACCGTGCCCGTACCCGCGGACACGTACAGCGCGCCGTTGCCGTCGGCCGCGAGCGCTACGACGTTCGAGCTCGAGCCCGGGTTCCAGTTCGGATCGACCTCGCCGCTCGCGGCGTCGATCCTGATCAGGCGATTGCGCGTGACGCCGGCGGTGCCGCCGACCGTCGCGGTGACGAACGCGCCGCCCGCATATAGCGCGCCGTTGTCGAGCGCGATAGCGGATACCGAAGAATTGACGATCGGGTTCCAGGCCGCCGCCGCCGCCGTGGCCAGGTCGAGCTTGGCCAGGTAGGAACGGCTCGCGCCGCCGATCGAGCTGAAGCCGCCGGCGACGTAGAGCGCGCCGGCGGACGCATCGAGGGCGAGCGCATTGACGACTCCGTTCGGCACCGGCGCCCAGTTGACGTCACGGTCGCCGGTCGTCGCATCGAGCTTCACGAGGCGCACAGCGCCCGGCAGCGTGAACGAACCGCCGATGTACAGCGCGCCGCCGCTTTCGACCATCACTGACGGAGGCCCGCTCAGCGAGGCGAGGTTCCAGCCGGCGACGAGCGTGCCGGCGGCGTCGAGCTTGGCGATGTTCTGGCGCGCGACGCCGTCGACGGTGGTGAAGAAACCGGCCAGGTAGACGGTATCGCCGGCGCCGATCGCGAGCTTGGACACGTTGCTCGACAGCACCGGCCGGAAATCCGGATCGAGCGTGCCGTCAGGCTTGAGCCGCAGCAGATGCGTGCGCGGCACGGTACCGGCCAGCAGGAAATTGCCGCCGACGATGAGGCCGCCGTCGCTCTGCCGCGCCAGCGCCGAGACGGAGCCCTTCGCGCCGACGTCGGGACCCGCCGCGAGCGCACCGCCCGCCGTCGCGAGTGTCGCGAGCGACAGGCGCGTCGTCGCACCGATCGCACCGAAGTTGCCGCCGGCGACCAGCGTGTTCGCCGCGCCGAACGCGAGCGCCGACACGCTGCCGCTCGCCGCCGGATTCCACGCACCGTCCAGCGCGCCCGTCGTGGCGTCGAACTTGCCCAGGCGCTGGCGCGCCGTCGTCGCCGGGTCGCCGCTGCCGGCCAGCGTCGTGAAGGCGCCGCCCACGTAGAGCGCGTTCGCGGCCGGATCGAGCGCGAGCGCATAGACCGAGCTGCTTGCCGCCGGACTGAACGCGGCGTCCACGGCACCGATGCCGCCGCCGGCGAGCTTCGCGAGCCGCTGGCGGCTGACCGCGGGCACGCCGATCGTCGTGAAATTTCCGGCCGCATAGACGTCGCCCGTTGCGGCGTCCAGCGCCAGGGCCGACACCGATGCGCCGGCCGACGGATCCCAGGCCGCATCGAGCACGCCGCTGGTCGCGTCGATCCGGGCGAGGTAGTTGCGCGTCGTCGCGGTCGACGAGCCCGCGCTGGTGATCGTCGTGAACGTGCCGCCGACATACAGCGCGCCGGTCGAGGACAGCACCATCGCGTTGACCGAGCTGAAGGCTTTCGCGGCCGGCGTCCAGGTCGCATCGATCGCGCCGCTGCCGGCGCCGTCGATCTTGGCCAGCCCCAGGCGCGCGACCGACGGCGAACCGATGGTCGAGAAGGCGCCGCCGGCGAACACGGCGCCGGACACCGGATCGACGGCGAGCGACGACACCGAGTTGTTGGGCGCCGGGTTCCAGTCCGGGTCGAGCGCGCCGGTCGCGCCGTCGAGCTTGGCGAGGCGGCTGCGCGCCACGCCGTCGACCGCGGTCAGGAAGCCGCCGACGTAGACCGCGCCGGTCGCCGGATTCACGGCCAGCGCATTGATGGTGCTGGCCACCTGCGGATGCCAGTCCGGATCGACCGTTCCGTCCGGCCGGATACGCGCGATGTTGCCGCGCGGCTGGCCGCCGACGTAGCCGAAGCTGCCGCCGATGATCAGGCCGCCGTCGGGCTGGCGCGCGATCGCGCTGACCGTGCCGGCGACGATGAGCCCGAGATCCGGCACCGGCAGCGGCGGTGGCGCCTGCGCCGCGGCCGGCGTCAGCCAGGCCAGAGCGCCCAGTGCGGCGGCCGCCGCCCATTCCACGACACGCAACAGCTTCATACGCGAACTCCCCAGGTGTGGTGCAGGCGGCCAGTGTTCCGGCCGGCGCCCGTCCAGGGCATTCGGACTGCGTCAACTCTGCGTCTACGGCGCATCAACGCGGCGCCGCGGTCACCCCCGCGGCGCGAGCGCGGCGGCCGCGGCCGCTTTCATCGCCGCGATGACGGCCGTGTAGTCGGACTGTCCGAAGATGGCCGAACCGGCGACGAAGGTGTCCGCGCCGGCGGCGGCGATCTCGGCGATGTTGTCCGGCTTGACGCCGCCGTCGATCTCCAGGCGGATCGCGCGCCCGCTGCGGTCGATGCGTTCGCGCACGGCGCGCAGCTTGTCCAGCGCCGACGGAATGAAGCTCTGGCCGCCGAAGCCCGGGTTGACCGACATGATCAGCACGAGGTCGAGCTGGTCGAGCACGTAGTCCAGGCAGTTCAGCGGCGTGGCCGGATTCAGCACCAGGCCGGGCCTGCAACCGAGCGAACGGATCAGCTGGATCGTGCGATCGACGTGCTCGGACGCTTCCGGATGGAAGGAAATGTACGTCGCGCCGGCCTTGGCGAAGTCCGGCACGATGCGGTCGACGGGCTTGACCATCAGGTGCACGTCGATCGGCGCGGTGACGCCGTGCTTGCGCAGGGCCTCGCAGACCAGCGGACCGATGGTCAGGTTCGGCACGTAATGGTTGTCCATCACGTCGAAATGCACCCAGTCGGCGCCGGCGGCGAGCACGGCATCAACTTCTGCGCCCAGGCGCGCGAAATCGGCGGAGAGGATGGACGGGGCGATGACGTCGGGCTGGCGGGACATGGCGGCAGGCTCGCGGTAAGGAAGGGAATTGAATGCGGGCTCAGCGGAAGCCGCGCTCGCTGCGGATGCGTTCGTAGGCGGTATTGATCTCTCGCGCGCGCTGCTCGGCACGCTGGCGCAGCGCCTCGGGCACGTCGCCGAGCTTGTCCGGATGATGTTCGCTCATGAGCTTGCGCCAGGCACGCTTGACGTTGCGCTCGTCGGCGTCGCGCGCCACGCCGAGCACCGCATACGGATCGGCCCCGCCGGACTGGCGCGGCGGCGGCGGCGCCTCGGCCGAGCCGGCGTCGTTGGCATGCCAGGCATAGCCTTTCATCGCCGCGAGCACGGCGACCTCGCGCTCGTGCACGCCGAGCGCGGCACAGAGCCTGCGCATGAGCTGCAGGCGTTCGCTGCCGGCGCCGTCGGCGAACACCACGTCGAGCACGACGTCGATCAGCACATAGGCGTGGTCGCGCCGCCCCAGGCACCAGGCGCGCAGCCCGCGTATGGTCTGCTCCACGTCGAACCCCGGCGTCTTGCCGGCGTTGAAGCGCTCGACGGCCTCGCGGCGCTGCGCCGCATCCAGCTGCATGCGCTGCATCAGCTGTTCGGTCGCGGCGATCTCGCGTTCGGACACGCGGCCGTCGGCCTTGGCCATCGCGCCGGCGAACGCGAACAGCAGCTGGAAGAAATTCGGTATCTCGCGGCGCGGTGCGGCGCGTTGCCAGGCGAAGGTGCCGTTGTCGAACAGATGTCCGAGCAATGCGCCGAGCACGGCGCCGAACGGATGCCGGAACAGCACGAGGCCGAGCACCGCGCCGACGACCTTGCCCAGCCAGTTCATTGCGGCGCTGCCGCCTGTGCGGCGAACCAGGCGGCCAGCGCGTCGAGCTCGGCCGGCGTCAGCGCGCCGACTGCCGCGCGCATGACCGCGACGTCGCGCGCGCCGCTGCGATAGGCCGCGAGCGCGCTCTTGAGATAGTCCAGATCCTGGCCGGCCAGGTGCGGCGTGCCCTTGATGGCCGAACGGCCGTTCTCGCCGTGGCAGGAAGCGCACAGGCCCAGACGGGCCGGCCGGGGCGGAGCCCCGGCCACGGCGGCGCTGGCGGCAAACAGGGTCAGGACCGCCGCGGCGGCCCGGATGGCGCGGGACATGGGAATCGACCGGAACGAGCGGAAAACCGCGCGATTCTAGGCAAGCGGCGCGCAAGTCTCCATGCCGGCGGGGCATGCGGCGACCGTCGACGATGGTCCCGGCCGCCGACCGGGCCGCCGCAGCGGCGCTACAATGCACGTTTTCCGCGGAGCCCGGCTGTGCCCACGACCCTGAGCGAATCCCGTCTGCCCGGCCTGGACCTGATCCATCGCGGCAAGGTGCGCGACGTCTACGCGCTGTCGGCGCAGGAACTGCTGATCGTCGCGACCGACCGCCTGAGCGCGTTCGACGTGGTGCTGCCCGACCCGATCCCGGGCAAGGGCGAAATGCTCTGCCAGATCTCCAATTTCTGGTTCGCGCAGACCGCGCACCTCGTGCCGAATCACCTGACCGGCAAGGACATCGCCACGGTGCTGCCGCCGGGCACGGATCTCGCCACCTATGCGCGCCGCAGCGTGATCACGCGCCGGCTCAGGCCGGTTCCGGTCGAAGCCATCGCCCGCGGCTATCTGATCGGCTCGGGCTGGAAGGACTATCAGGCCAGCGGCACGCTGTGCGGCATCACCCTGCCGGCCGGCCTGCGCCAGGCCGAGCAACTGCCGCAGCCGATCTTCACGCCGTCGACCAAGGCCGCCGTCGGCGATCACGACGAGAACATCAGTTTCGACACCCTGGTCGCGCGCATCGGCGCGGACCTGGCCGAACAGGTCCGCGACGCGACCCTGCGCATCTACCGCTGGGCCGCGGCCTATGCGGCGCAGCGCGGCATCCTGATCGCCGACACCAAGTTCGAATTCGGCACCGACGAAGACGGCAAGCTCTACATCATGGACGAGATGCTGACGCCGGACTCCTCGCGCTTCTGGCCCGCCGACGAATACCGCGTCGGCATCAGCCCGCCGAGCTACGACAAGCAGTTCGTGCGCGACTACCTGGAAACCCTGGACTGGAACAAGACCGCGCCGGGTCCGCACGTGCCGCCGCCGGTCATCGCTGCGACCGCGGCGAAATACGCCGAAGCACTCAAGCGCCTGGCCGACATCACCCTCGACTGAAGTCGCAATGCCTGCACCAGCGGCAACACGGCCGGCATTGATCGAGGTCAAGAACGGCAACGATGAGGCGGCTAGCATGCGGAGCATCGTTCCGCACCGGCCGTCGACCATGCCCACCGAGTTGTTCCGCAACGCGAACCACGTCTGCGTCGCCTTCCACGATCTCGTCCGCGGCGACGAAGGCGTGCAGGCGAACCAGTTCCTGATCATCGACGGCAAGCAGTCGGCACTGATCGACCCGGGCGGCGCCCTGCTCTACACGCCGCTGAGTCTGGCCGTCTCGCGCTACCTGCCGCTGCGCGAACTGACCTATGTGATGGCTTCGCACCAGGATCCGGACATCATCGGTTCGGTCGACCGCTGGCTGCTGTACACGCCGGCGACCATCGTCTGCTCGCGCCTGTGGGGCCGCTTCATTCCGCACGGCGTGCCGCACTACCAGAAAGACACCGGCGCCGACCGCTACCTGCTGCTGCCCGACAAGGGCGGCGACATTCCGCTCGGCACGACGTCGATACGCGCGGTGCCGGCGCATTTCCTGCACAGCGTCGGCAATTTCCAGTTCTTCGATCCGGTCAGCCGCATCCTGTTTTCCGGCGACATGGGCGCCTCGATGGTCGACTCGGAATACAAGCCCGTCACCGACTTCGATGCGCACGTGCCGACCATGGCCGGCTTCCACAAGCGCTACATGGCCTCGAACAAGGTCTGCCGCCTCTGGGCCAAGCGCGTGCGCGCGCTGGCGCCGAGCATGATCGTGCCGCAGCACGGCCTGCCGTTCGCCGATCCGGTGACGATCGGCCGCTTCCTCGACTGGATCGAGAACCTGGCCTGCGGGATCGATCTCATCGACGAGCAGGACAACGTGTTCGCCTGAGTCTGGCGCAGCGCGTCGTGCGCCGGCGGCCGCGATCGCGCTAAGCTTGCCGCGTCGTCCGCCAGCCGCCGGAGCCGCCATGAACGCCAGCGTTCACCCCACCGACGATCCGCGCCGCGAAGTCGACCGCTGGCTCGGCAACTATGCCGAGGATCACCGCAACCCGACCAACGTGCTGATCCACTGGATCTGCGTGCCGGCCATCCTCTGGACCGTCGTCGCCGCGCTCTGGATCGTGCCGGTGCCGCCGCTGCTCGGCCGTCCCGGCCTCTGGGCCGGCGTCGCGATGTTCTTCGCGATCCTGTTCTATCTGCGTCTGTCGCGCACGCTCGGCCTGGCCATGTTCTTCGTATTCGTCGTGCTCGGCGTCATCACCGAGCTGCTGTACCGCGAACTGGGGCCGTCGACCCTGCTTTATCTCGCGATCGGCGTGTTCGTCGTCGCCTGGATCGCCCAGTTCATCGGCCACCACGTCGAAGGCAAGCGGCCGTCGTTCCTGACCGATCTGGCCTATCTGCTGATCGGTCCGGCCTGGATCGTCAGCAAGCTGCTGCGCAGGGCGGGTATCGCCTACTGAGTGCTGGCGGGCATGGGGGGCTGTCCTCCGCAACGTCACCCTGCACGGACCGATCAGCGACGCGCAGCTCCACGCGCTCGCAACGAACGGCCCTCTGCATGCGCTGGATCTTCGCGGCACGGCGCTGTTCACGCGGCGCCCGGCGCGCCTGCTGTCGCGCCTGCCCGCGGTCGGGAACCTGCGACTCTGGTGCCCGGCAACACGCGCCGCGGTCGATGCCGTATCCGTCATCGCCGGCCTGCCTGGCGGAACGGGACTAGCTGTCGCTGGGCCATGCGGCCCCGGAGGCGCCGTTTGAAGCCGATGCGCTGTTCGCACAGCCGGCGTGTCTGCCACGGCTACGGCGGCTGGAACTCGACGGCGTGCCGCTGAACCGGCGCCAGCAGCAGAAGTATTCCGAACGGTTCGAGCTCGAGCACCTGACGCGCCGAACGCGGCGGCATGCCGGTCCGCGACCGGCAGGATCCTGGTTGCCGGACGCATACCCGTCGCCGCCGTTCACCGGCAGGCCGGCTTCGCGTCGCCGCAACAGCTCGTTCAGCGCGAGCGCCCGTCGTAGTGCTGCACCGGCACGGCATCGACATCGACAGCGGCCAGGCAGCGGATGTTGACCGCGGCCATGGCGTTGCCGGCCGGGTCCTTGCCTTCGCCGAAGGTGTGGATGCCGCAGTTCGGGCAGAAGCGATGCCGGATCACGTGCGTGTTGAAGGTGTAGTTCGCGAGATCGGCCTCCGGCGTCGTCAGCCGCAGGGCGTCGCGCGGCACGAACCAGAGCAGCGAGCCGCGCCGCCCGCACATGGAGCAGTTGCAGGCCAGCGCGCCGTCCAGCGTTCCTTCCACCTCGAATTCCACTTTGCCGCAATGGCAGCTGCCGCGGTAGTTCATGCGTGTTCTCCGTGATGCGTCAGGCGTACTTGGCGACGAGGCGGACTATCGTATTCCAGGCGCGTGTCGACGCGTCTGCCGCCAGCGTCTTTTCGATGAACGCGTTCGGGCTGCCGGGCGTATTGCCGAGCTTGTAGCAGACGCTGAGCACGTTGCCGCCGGCAGCGGCGAGCAGGCGCACATCGCCGCGACGCGAACTCAGCGGCAACGGCGGTAACTCCGGCGCGTCGGTCGCCGTGAACGTCACGCAGCATTCGTAGACCGCCGCGCGATCCACGGCCGCGAACGGATCGCTCTGTACCAGTGCGGCGAGTGCGTCGACGCGGCGCAGGAACGCCGGCTCGACGAGGCCGCAGACCTCGTGCAGCCGCGCCGTGGCCGAGCGCACGATCGTCCTGGCGCGCGCCGCCGGCGCATCGAATGCCAGGGTGCCGTTGACGAGAAACGACGACGCCTGCGTCGCGCCGGCGTCGAGAAATGCCTGCTCGAACTGAGCCTTGCTCGGGCAGCGCGGGCGGCCCAGGTTCACGTTGCGCAGGAAGACGGCGAATCGCATGCGTGGGATTCCGGAAAGCCGCGCCGACGCGTCGGCGGTTTTCTTCGACGGAATTTGTCCGCGGCGTGATCGGCGGTATGGACGCAAGTTTTTTGCGGCGGATACACGCCGCGATGTCGCGGCCGGGAAGCTCCGCGGCGCCCGTCGCCGGCCAGCGGGGCCGCCGCGAAATGCGCAGCGGCCCCGTTCCGTCAGTTCTTCTCGAACGGCCGCAGCAGCCAGCGGCACAGCGCCGGCAGGAAGATCAGCGCGGCGAACATGTTCACGACGAACATGAAGGTCAGCATCAGGCCCATGTCGGCCTGGAACTTGAGGTCGGAGAAGATCCACATCGCGACGCCGACGGCCAGGGTCAGCGCGGTGTAGAAGATGGCGATGCCGGTCGTCTTCAGCGCGCCGAAATAGGCTTCGGTCAGATGCGCGCCGGCCTGCATGGATTCGCGCATGCGCGCGAAGATGTAGATCGCATAGTCCACGCCGATGCCGACGCCGAGCGCGACGACGGTCAGGGTGTTGACCTTCAGACCGATGCCGAGCTTGACCATCAGCGCATGGCCGAGTTCGGTGACCAGCACCAGCGGCAGCACGATGCACAGCGCGGCCAGCGGGTTGCGGAAGCTCAGCAGGCACATGATGAACACGGCGCCGTACAGCAGGTACAGCATGACCGCGTCGACTTCGCGCACCTTGTCGTTGATCGCGGCGAGCACGCCGACGTTGCCGGTGGCCAGGCGCAGGTTGATCCTGTCGCTGTGGAAGGTCTCGCCCTTCTCGCTCGCGGCGTTGGCCTGCTCGGTCAGCTGCTTCATGAGATTGACGTTGCCGCCGGCCCAGGCGCCGTTCTTCTCGCGGAACTCCTTCACGGCGGCCACGACGCGGTCGATCGTCGTCGCGCGGTGGTCGCCGAGGAACATCATGATCGGCATCGCGCTGCAGTCGCTGTTGAGCAGACCCGAGTCGGTCTCGAAGCCCTGCGTGGCCATGCGCAGGGTGTCCGGGTCGCGCGGCAGCGCGCGCCAGCGCAGGTTGCCCTCGTTCCAGCCGGCGTTGACGATCTTGGCGGCCATCGGCAGGGTCATCACCTGCTCCACGCCTTCGACGTTGCGCATGTGCCAGGCGAAGCGGTCTATCGTCTCCATGACCGGATAGCTCGTCGTGCAGGCCGACGGCTGCGCCTCGGCGATCACATTGAGCATGTCCACGCCGAGCGAGAACTTCTCGCTGATCAGCACGGCATCCCTGTTGTAGCGCGCTTCCGGGCGCAGCTCGGCCACGCCCTTCTCGGCGTCGCCGATCATGACCTGGTGGCCGTACTGCTTGGCGAAGAACCAGATCGTCAGGCCGAGCAGGATGATCACGGCCGCCGGCACCGGCCGGCTGAACCTGGCCAGCAGCGCCCAGATCTTGTCGAACTGGGTCAGCTGGCGCAGGCGGTACTGGCGCTTCTTCTCGAGGTTGCGCAGCTGGCAGTAGGACAGCAGCACCGGCAGCAGGATCAGGTCGGTCAGGATCGTGATCGCGACGCCGACGGTCGCCGTGATCGCGAGTTCGTAGATGATCTGGATCGGGATGATCAGGATCGTCGCGAAGCCGATGCAGCCGGCGATCAGCGCGACCGCGCCGGGCACGAGCAGCATGCGGAAGGCCAGCCGCGCGGCAGTCTGCGCGTCGACGCCGCGGCGCTGGCGCAGTTCCTCGACCGTGCCTTCCTCGAGCCCGCCGAAGAAGATCTCGCCGCGGAAGCGGTTGATCATCTGTTCGCCGTGGCTGACCGCGATCGCGAAGATCAGGAACGGCGTCAGCATGTTCATCGGGTCGATGCCGAAGCCGAGCAGCCTCAGCGCGCCCAGCATCCACAGCACCGCGATCAGCGCGCAGAACACGGTCAGGGTCGCGAGTTTGGCCGACGAGGAATACAGGAACAGCAGGATCCAGGTGAACGCGATGGTCAGGAAGAAGAACAGGATGACCGAGCGCGCGCCGTCGCTGATGTCGCCGACCATCTTGGCGAAGCCTATGATGTGCACGCTCGTCGCGTCGTTCTCGTACTTCGCGCGGATGTCCTCGAGCTGCTTGGCGACCTTCTGGTAGTCGAGCTTGACCTGCCCTTCGCCGCCTTCGGGCACGAGCTCGGCCCAGACCATCGCGCCGCTGAAGTCCTTGGCGACGAGGCGGCCGACGATGTTGGCCTTCTCGATGTTGGCCTTGATCGTGGCGAACTGCTCGCTGGTCGCCTCGAAGCCTTCGACGTTCGGCGTGAATTCCTGCGGAATCACGTTGCCGCCGGCGAAGCCGTCCTCGACGACTTCGACGAAACGCACGTTCGGCGTGAAGATCGAGCGGATGCGCGCCTCATCGACGTTGTCGATGGACTTCACGTCCTGCGTGATCTTCTCCATGGTCTGCATGAACGGCTGGTTGAACATGTCGCCGTTCTTGGCCATGACCGCGATCAGGATGCGGTTGGCGCCGCCGAACTCCTTCTCGTAGTCGAGGAAGGTCTGCATGTACTCGTGCGCGAGCGGGATCTGCTTCTTGAAGCCCGCGTCGACGCGCAGCTGCGACGCGAACCAGCCCATCGCGACGGTGACCAGCGCGAACAGCGCAAGCACGATCATCCGATTGCCGAACACGGCCCGCTCGGCGAAGCGATGGAATGCGCCGGGATTGTCTACCGCCTTGATCGAACCCGCCATGTCGTCCCCTCGTACACTGCGGCCGCGCAGCGGATGCGGCGGCCGGAATTGCTGGAATGTCGCTGTCGTGTCCGCGCCTCAGCGCGGCTGGTAGCGCGCGACGCCGTTCTCGCCGGCGACGAGGAAGGCGACGCCGCCCTCGATCGGCAGCACGGCGGCCAGCGCGCCGGCCGGGTCGATGGCGCCCGCGCGCAGCGGCTCGTTGGCCGCTCGGCGCACGAGCACGAGGCCGTTCGCGCCGACCAGCGCGAGGCCGCCGCCGCTGAGCCGGACGCCGCCGAGCAGACTGAGTTCGGTGTCGGTCTTGAGCTCGCGCCAGCTGTCGCCGAGGTTGTCGGTCTCGAAGGCATGGCCGCGCAGGCCGAACACGACGGCGCGCTGCCCCTCGAAACCGATCGCGCCGAACATGGAGCCGTCATACGGCAGCTTCATGCGCTGCCAGTTCGCGCCGCTGTCGCGCGAGCGCAGCAGGCTGCCGCGTTCGCCGGCGATCAGCAGCGAACCGTCGCCGGTGCGCGCAATCGCGTTGAAATGCGGCTCGCTCTCGTCCTCGATCTTGAGTTCCTCTTTGGAGAACGTCCATTTGTCGCCGCCGCCCGCGGCGGCGGCGGCCGGCGTCGCAGTCGCGGCACCGGCGAGGATGTGGCGCTCTTTCCAGGTCGCGCCGCCGTCGCTGGTTTCCAGGAACAGGCTGTAGGCGCCGACCGCGAAGCCGTGGTTCTCGTCGACGAACAGCACGTCAAGCAGCGGCGCGCCGTGGCGCGCGTCGTCGCCGGCCGAGGCTTCGGTCGGCGGCAGCCAGGGATCGCGGCGCTGCACTTTCCAGTGCTCGCCGGCGTCGTCGCTGGCCAGGATCACGCCGTCGCGGCCGACGGCCCAGACCTTGCTGCCGACGGCGCTGAGCGCGGTCAGGGTCGCACGCGTCGGCACCTCGGCGACCTGGCGCCAGTTGACGCGGTCTTCGGACAGGATGATCGCGCCGCGCTCGCCGACGGCGATCGCGCGATTGCCCGACTCGGCCAGGTCCAGCAGCAGCGACTGGGTCACCAGCGGCATCATTTCGGCCGTGCTGGCGACGGGCTCGGGCCAGGCCACGGCCGGCGCCGCATTCGCCATCGGCGCGGGTGCGGCGACCGGCGCTGCCGCCGCAGGCGCCGCGGCGGCGGGCGCCGCTTCCGCAGCGGCCGGCGCAGCGGATTCCTGCGCAACCGCAGCTCCGGCTAGCAGCAGCGACGACAGCAGCAGGGAGCGCCACGACGGCGCTCCCGCGATCAAGGATTCACGCGACAAACGTCCCATCAGCCAGCCCCTCGCAATGCGTGGGAAACGCCCTCCCGGCGCTTCCCTGGCGACGCGGAGCGTGTCCGCGCCGTCGATCGTTGTCGTTACGGCGTGCAGGCAGCGCGGCCCTGTTCGGCGGCCGTCGCGGCACTGGCGCCTGGCGGTTTTCACAGCGTGCTGCGGCAGCCTCACCTTAGCGCAATCGCAGGTCGTCGCGGAACGGTCGCGTACGCCGCTCGCGCAGCGCGGCAACCGCCGTACGTGCCGCGCCGGCCGCACGACGCGCGACGCGAAACGAACGACCGGCCCGAAACGCGATCAGCCGCCCCGGACCGGCGGCGGCTGATCGGGATGCGCACGCGTGACGGCTTACTGGAAGCCGCGCTGGCGCAGCGACTGCGGCGTGAACATGTCCGGCGTGGTCTGGTACGAGAAGTCGTACATCGCTTCCTGGTTGTCGAGGCCCGAGGTGATGTAGCGGCCCGACTTGAGGTCGTGATGCGTTTCCAGGGTCGACCAGAACAGCGGCACTTCGTAGTAGTTCACGCTCGGCGCTTCGGAGTAGCGCCAGAGCTTGCCGGCCGAGTCGTAGTGATCCATGACCAGGATCTGCCAGCTGTCCTCGTCGATGTAGAACGTGCGGCGCGGATTGATGTGGCGCTGGCCGGCCTTGAGCGTGGCCTCCACGACATAGACGCGGTGCAGCTCGTAGCGCAGCAGGTCCGGATTGATGAAGCCCGGCTTGACCAGGTCTTCCACCTTGACCTTGTCGCTGTGCGCCTTGTACGAGTTGTACGGCACGTACATTTCCTTCTTGCCGACGAGCTTCCAGTCGTAGCGGTCCATCGCGCCGTTGAACATGTCGGTCTGGTCGTTCGTGCGCAGGCCGTCGGAAGCCGTGCCCGGATTGTCATAGGCGACGTTCGGCGCGCGGCGCACGCGACGCTGGCCGGGGTTGTAGACCCAAGCCTGGCGCGGCTCCTTCTTGGAGTCGAGCGTTTCGTGCACGAGCAGCACCTGACCGGCGAGGCGCGGCGGCGCGACCACTTCCTGATAGAAGTAGATCAGCACGTTGTTGATGTCTTTCAGCGTGTTGCCGGGCTTGTAGTACAGGCCGAGCAGCTCTTCCTTGATGCGCGTCAGCGTGTAGGCGCCGGTCGCCGTCGGCGCGGCCTGATCGGCCCAGCGCACACCCGCGACGCCCTTGAACTTCAGCTTGTGGTTCCAGATCGCCTCGTAGCCGGCCTTGACCGGATCCTTGTCGAGGATCGGGAACGGCACGCCCTCGGCCACGTTGGCCACGCCTTCGCCGTCGTCGACGAGTTCGCCGGTCGTCGCGTTCTTGATCGTGTACTCGTAGGTGCGCGCCGGATACGACGCGCTGCGGCGCGTCGGATAGACCACCATCTTCCAGTTCTTGTACTTCTCGAACATGCCGATCTGGCCGGCACCGATCTTGTCGCCGTAGTCCTTGTAGTTCTGCGCCGTGATCGTGAACAGCGGCTTGTCGTCCGGATACGGATCCTGATGGTGGTCGCCGACCTTGTAACCGGTCGGCGGCGTCGTGATGCCGCCTTTCCATTCGGGAATCGTGCCGTCCTTGTTGCCGGCGCGTTCGGCCCCCATCGGCGTCAGCGGCGTGCCGCTGACGCCGAGCTTGGCCGCTTCCTGCGGGCTGACCTTGGCCAGAGCCGCGGTGGATACCAGCACCAGCGCCACCAGGGCCGCAGTCCGGGTCTTCTTGAGCATCGTCATGTATTTCCCTCCCGCAGAGAACGCTTAGAACGAATACTTGACCGAGAACGCGACGAAGTCGCGGTCGCTGATCAGGTTCAGATTGCCGGCGCCGAAGAAGTTCGTGTAGCTCAGGTCGAACGCCAGCTTGTTGAGGTAGTTGGCTTCGGTGCCGAGCGTCACGGACTTGCGGCCTTCGATGAAGTTGCCGCCGGGTCCCGGCGTGATGCCGTTGACGTCATGGTTGAAGGCGATGCGCGGCGACAGCGTGAAGGCGCTGCCGAACGCATTGTTGTAGTCCGCGCGTGCGGCGATGCGATAGCCCCAGGAGAACGAGGTCGGGAAGCCGTCGATCTGGGTCTGCGGGTTGCGCAGCGCACCGGAGGTCACGTCGTAGCCGCCGCCGGTGTCGGTGCCGTCGCCCTGATAGCGCATGACCGAAGCATCGGGCAGATCCCACACGTTGGTGAAGCCGACTTCGCCGACGAGGGAGATCTGGTCGGCCGCAAGGAAGTTGCCCGGACCGAACACCTTGGTCGCGGTCAGCTGCAGCTGCGAGACCTTGTGGCGTTCCCAGCCGCGGATTTCGGCGCCCGGCGCGTACTGGCCGAGCTGGCTGCTGAAGCGCAGGCCCGGGGCCGGGATCACGGCATTCAGCGGGCTCAGCGCGGCGAACAGCAGTTCCACGTCGTCGATCTGCAGCGGCGCGTTCGGACGGTAGGACAGTTCGCCCTGCAGCGCGATGCCCGAGGCTTCCAGCGGCGTGTTGAAGCTGACCGCGAACATGCGGATGTCTTCGGGATACTCGGCGAAGTAGCGGCCCGTGGTGACCGCCGTGCTCGTGACCGCGCGGCCCGACAGCAGCGGCAGGCGGCTGTGGTAGTTCAGCGCATAGAAGCCGAACTCGGTGTTGTTGAGCCAGTTGGCCATGTAGTTCAGGCGGAAGCCGTACTGGCCCGAGTCCTTGGCGAAGCGGTCCGGCGCGCGCGGCACGGCAGCGCCGCAGGCCGCCGGCTTCAGCGCCGCCGGCAGGTTCGGGTTGTCGGTGCCGCCGGAGTTGTTGAAGCAGTAGCCGTAGTAGAAGTCGGGATTGATGACCGGCTGCGGGATCGTGCCGAAGTTCAGCATGACGTAGCTGCCGCCCAGGGTCGCGAAGTCGTTGGTCGAGAAGTAGGTGCCGGCCGGATCGGCCTCGGTCTGCTCGAACTCGAACATGTACAACGCTTCGGCCGACAGGGTGTCGGTGATGTTGACCGAACCCCAGATCATGTTGACCGGCAGGAACGCTTCCTTGAGCTCGGCGCCCGCGACACGCAGCTTCGAAACGTCTATCGGATTGATGACGTTGGCGCCGCCCTGGATGAACGTGCTCTCGCCCCAGCTGACGACCTGCTGACCGACGCGGACCGTCGCGCTGGTGTCGCCGATGTTGAAGTTGTGGAACACGAACGCGTCAAGGATCTTGGTGTCCTTGCCGACCTTTTCCTTGGCTTCGTTGGACAGGTCGTAGCGGTTGGCGTTTTCCCAGTCGTAGAAGCTGTAGCCGCGGAAGAAGGCGCCGGAATTGGCGCCGTACAGCAGGCTCAGTTCCACCGTGGCCTTGACGGCGTTGGTGAAGACGTCGCCGTCCTTCCACTTCCGGTCGCCGTCGTCGCTGTTGACCGAGTAGCGGCCGCGGGCGGCGCGCTGCTCGGGGCTGCCCAGCGGCAGCTGGCCGATGGCCGGATTGAATTGCGCCTTGCCGATCAGGTCGTCGTCCTGCTTGGACACGCGCCAGGCAGCGCCCCAGGTCAGGGTCGAGTTGACCGTGCCGTGGAAGCCGTCCTGGTCGCCGAACTCGAACGCCTGGGCCGGTACGACGGCGAAGGCGCCGAGTGCGAAGGCGACGGCCGCGGCCAGCGGGCGACGCGAGCCGCGGAAGTTGGTCTGGTTCTTCATGTGTGGATTCCCCAAGTTCCTGGTCGGTCGCTTACTGCGTTCTGATCACGGAGGTGTCGCTGACCTGCACGGCGTTGCCCCTGCTGGACAGCATGCTCGCCATCTGCTTCTGCATTTCGACGGTGGCCGCCGGCGAACCGGTCGGATCCAGCAGCGAGCCGTGGTTGCCCTGGGTGAAGCGCGTCGCGCCGCGCACGCCGTTGGCCGACTGCGTGGATGCAGTGATCGAGCTCAGGCCCAGCGCGCGGATCAGCGCTTCGGTGCCGGCCAGCGGAGCGCCCGGCACGGTGTTCGGAATGACCTGGTCGGGCAGCACGCTGCCGCCACCGACGACTTCATGCACGAGCACGCGCTTGCTGGCCAGGACGAACGCCGTGTTCAGCGGATCGGCGGCGTCGATGGCCTGCTGCGCCGCGCCCATGAAGCGGTCGAAGTCCGGCGTACCGGCAGTGACGCCGGCCGCGGCCAGGCCGGCGCGGATGCGCGGACCGAACGTGGCCGAACCGTCGAGCAGGCGCGCGATGCCGCCGCCCGGCACGCTGAGCACGGCCGTGTTGATGGCCGGATCGAAGGCCGCGAAGCTCGTGCCGATGATGCTGCCGAGCGACTGGCCGACGAAGCTGATGCTCGACTGGTCGAAGTCGGCGCCGGCGACGCCGTCGTAGCTCATCGTCGGAATCGCGCGCGACAGGGAGAACAGATCGACGATGCCCTGGCGCAGGTTGTCGCGCGAGGTCAGCAGGCTGCCGAGGTTGATCATGTGCGCGCCGGACGGATCCGGCTGGCCATCCGGACAGATCGACTGACCCGCCGGGCAGGCCGAGCCGTCGTTCTTGATCAGATCGACGTTGAACGTGCGCTCGTGCGCGCCGGTCGCCGCCAGCGGCGTCGACTCGATGTTGAACGGATGACCCGGCGGCAGACCGTGCAGCGGGATGTCGATCGCGATGACCGCGAAGCCCTGCGAGGCCAAGGTCTGCGACACGGCGAACATGTCGGTGCGGTTGCGCGTGATGCCGTGCTGGTAGATCACGATCGGCCAGCCGCCGCCCGGACGGGTCTTGCCCGAAGCGGCATTCGGCACGGTCAGCAGCAGCGGAATCGTCTCGGTCTTGGTCGCGACCGGGAACGGATTGGCGAAGGTCACGTTGGTCGAGGTCGGCGACAGGCCGACCGCGTTGAACGGCGGCACGTAGGCGCCCGGAGCGGCCTGCCAGAAGCCCTGCAGCACGGCCGCGGCCTGCGCCGCCGGCGTCGCGGCGGCCGGCGCCTTCAGGTAGTAGGGCACGTCGATCGTGCCGATGTACACGTCGGCGATCGGCGCGAGGCCGAGGCCGAGATCACCGATGGTCTTGCCGGTCGGCGCGATGCGCGTCAGCGGTGCCGGCGTCTGGCCGACCTTGCCCACGGCCGCCTGCAGCACCGGCGTGATGCCCTGGGTCGTGAACACCCAGCTCACGACGACCTTGTCCGGCGTGATGCCCTTGCCCGCCGCGGCGGCGAGCTGGGAATTGGTCAGCAGGCGCAGCGGCTCCAGCGAGCAGGCCGTCGCCGCCGGCAGCAGCGGCTCGGTCGAGGCGCCGTTGACGCAGAGCGGGCTGGTGCGCTTGGAGAGGAAATAGGTCTGGTCCGGCGTCGCGTCGTTGCCGTTGTTGTCGGTAACGCCGGTCGTGACGACGGCCATGTAGCTCGTGAGCTGCTTCAGCGGCTTGGTCGGGATGATCGCGACCGTGCGGCTGGTCGTGTCCGACGGCGCGACGGCGGTGACGAAGTCGGTGTTCGCGGCGAGTTCGCGCACGACGCCGGTGACGCCGCCGCCGGGACCGGTCAGGGTCACTTCGAACAGACGGATCGTGTCGCCCGGCACCAGGGTGCTGGCCTTCGGCGCAGCGGAGAACTGCACCTGGCCCGGACCGATCGTGCTCCAGCCGTCCAGCGCGTTCACCGCGACCTGCGGGTCGGCGTAGTTGGCCGGATTGGCGACCGGGATGTTCAGGGTCAGATCGTCGGTGCCCGACAGCAGCAGATTGTTCGGCAGCGGGATGACCGAAGCGGTCGGATCGAAGCGGGCCGTGATGACGCCGGTGACCGGCGTGCCGTTGCCGTTGTTCGCCGGCGGCGTCGCGACGGCGCGGGGGCTGTTACTGCCGCCGCCGCACGCGGCGAGCAGCGCAGACGACAACGCCAGTGCCAAACTCTTTCGGGCCTGCATAGGAGATTCCTTGGGAAAAGTGTGGATACGCGACGCTCACGTATCTTAGGGAGTTCAAACGCGCGTTGGCAACGTGGATTTAACGAACTGGCCGGGACAGTTTTTGCTGTTGCGACGCAACAAAAATCGGCAATTTTTTCACCTAGTCCACATTGAAACACGACCGCTTTTCAGTTCGGGCCGCGATGCGCACGAGCGTCCTCGTCGGCCAGCCAGCATTCGCTGCCCGGGCGGAAATCGCGCGGCCGCAGCCCGAGCAGGGTCTGCGCCACGGTGTTGTCAGCAACGAGATCGTGATTGAGGCGCTGCACCATTCCGCCGCCGCGGCCTGTGATGCGCGTCACCAGACGCAAAAGTCCGATCGACAACGGCAGCGGAAAAGTGACCCGCTGGAGGCCGGCGCGGACCCGCGCGAGCATCTGCGCATAGCTCAACCGCTCGCCCCCGCCGAGCGGCACGACGCGCCCGGCCGCCGCCCCCGCGAGCGCGGCCACGCAGGCAGCCGCCACGTCGTCGGCATGCACGGGCTGGCGCAGCCCCGTGGCACCGGCGATGGCCGGGAACAGACGCATGCGCCGCGCCCAGCGCACGACGGGGCTCAGGCTGCGGTCCATGCCCGCGCCGTAGATCAGGGTCGGCCGGATCACGGTCCAGGCCACGCCGGCGGCGGCACAGCGCTGCGCGAGCCGCTGTTCGGCCGCAGCCAGACGTTCGGCCAGCGCGCGCTCGGCCGCATCCAGCGAATCGCGCTTGCTGTCGGCGCTCATCGAACTCAAAGCGACGACACGGCGCAGCGCCGGTGTCGCGGCTGCGGCCAGCCAGTCGGCGAACAGGTCCAGCGGACCTATGCAGATGATGCTTTCAACCGGCGGCGGCGCCAGGTCTGCGGTCAGGCCGCCGCGCAGCCAGTGCAGGCCGGGCGCGTCGGTCTGCGCCTGACGGCTCAGCGCGACGAGACCGGCGCCGGTCGCCTGCAGCCGCGGCAGCAGGAAGCGGCCGACCGCGCCGCTGGCGCCGACGACGAGGATGTCGTTGCTCATGCGCCGGCTCCGCGGCCGGCAGGGATTCCGCAGCGGCCCGTTCGCGGTTCGCTGCAGCGCTTTCCTCCGGCGCAGCCGGAGGAAACGACGATGCGATCGGCCACCGCGACGGCGGTCGCGTTCAGATGCGCACGCCGCCGACGCCGAACAGGCGCGCCGGCAGCGAACGGATGCGGTTGAGCAGCGAATTCGGCAGCCGGCTCTGCGCCTGCAGGGTCTGCGCCGACGGCGTGACGCCGTAGCGGCGCACGGCCTTGGGCGACTGCTTGAGCTTCCAGTAGCGGCCCAGCGCCGAATCTATGCTGAGGCGGCAGGAGCCCATGCGCACCGGCTTGATCAGCATGCGGTAGACCTGGCCTTCGTTGATCAGCTCGATGACGGTCTGCGCATTCGCGCGCTCGGTGATGACGACGGTCGCGATGTGCGGGTGGTACTGCTTGAGCGCCTTGAGCATCAGGGTCAGGTCGGCGCCGTGATTCGTCGCCGTCTCGGAAATGACCACGCCGGTCTCGTGCTGTTCGAGCACCTGCATCGCGCGTTCGGCCGTATTGGCGAAGCGCACCTGATAATGCGGCTGAAGGATCTCGCGCAGGCGCTGCTGCACGGTCGTGTCGTCCTCGATGACCAGCACGCCGACCTGGGCGCGGGCGACGTTCTGTTCGTTCGGCGACAGCTGGTCGGTCGCGACGGCCGGCGCCTCGCGCGAGATCTCGCCGGCTTCGAGCACGAGCGCACGCAGGTCGCTGTTGACCCAGGGCTTGTTGACGAAGCGATAGACCTCGCCCTCGTTGACCGAGCCGAGCACGGCCTTCAGGTCGGAATAGCCGGTCAGCAGCACGCGCATCGCGCGCGGATGCTTTTCGCGGATCTCGCGCAGTACGTCGACGCCGAGCTTGTCGGGCATGCGCTGGTCGCAGACCACGACGTCGACGTTGTGCTGCACGGCCAGCGCCGGGGCCTGCGCGGGCTCGGTCGTGATATAGACCTCGAGATCGCGGAACAGGGCCTTCAGCGCCCGCAGGATGCGCGCCTCGTCGTCGATGAACAGCACCCGCAAGGTCCCCTGGTTGGGGTCGCCCTGGGGCATGTCGAAATCCTGTCCTAGCATGAACGGGCGGCCTTTGGAGATCTCGGTTTAAGTCGGTATCCGGCTCGGGCTGGTGCGGATCCGGCGGCAGGTGACGGCGGACCAGACCGCTGCCGCAACGTCCGGCTGCGGCGTGGAACTGGGCCGTACGGCCCGCTCGTCGGTCGTGGTCACTTGTACAGCCCTTCCTCAATGCACGGTCGGTCGCGCTGCACCTTCGCTGGTCGGCAGCATGACGGTGAATTCGGAGCCGCGGTTCGGCGTAGTTCGCACTTTGATCGAGCCGCCGTGCGATTTGACGATCTTGTGCACGATGGACAGCCCGAGGCCGGTGCCCTCGCCGGGCGCCTTGGTCGTGAAGAACGGATCGAAGATCTTCGGCAGCACGTCGTCGGGAATACCGCAGCCGGTGTCGGAGAACGCGATCTCGACATTGCCGTCGGTGGCGCGCGTGGCGACGGTCAGGGTGCCTTCCTCGGGCATGGCCTGGGCGGCGTTCGTGATGAGGTTCAGGAAGACCTGATTGAGCTGCGAGGGCATGCCGCGCACGCGCGGCACGCTGTCGAGCTTGCGCACGACGTTGATGCGGTCGCGCAACTGGTGCGCGGCGATCATCAGCGCGCTCTCCACACCTTCGTTCACGTCCATGAGGTCCATGCCGTCACGGTCGACGCGCGCGAAACCTTTGAGATTCTGCACCAGCGAGGCGAGCTGGGTGATGCCGTCGGCCGAGTCGGCGAGCAGCTCCTTGGCTTCGGTCAGCAGGCTGCTCTTCTCGACGGCGCGGCGCGCGTCGAACAGCTTGCGGCGGGATTCCTCGACGTGCTTGACGAGCTTGTCCAGCGATTCCTTGTCGGCGCCGAACATCAGGTCGACCGGCTGCTGGCAGTACTGCACGGCGATGTCGTATTCCTTGACCAGCTTGCGGTAGTCGTCGAGCAGATCGCCGACGACTTCGACGTTGCTCTTGACGAAACCCAACGGCGTGTTGAGCTCGTGGGCGACGCCGGCGACCATCTGGCCCAGCGACGCGAGCTTGGTCGTATGGATGACCTGGGCCTGGCTGGACTGCAATTGCTTGAGTTCGACCTCGGTCTGCTGGTGTTCGGCCAGCAGCTGCACCTTGTCCGCTTCGGCCTGGCGCAGACGCCAGAAAAAGAACCCGGCCGCAGCCGCGAGAACGAGCACGAGAATCACGAGCACTGCAGTCACGACACTCTCCCCATCGTTTCCCCCCATTCACGCGACCCACCCTGGCCGCGCTTGCCCGACTGCTCGGCGTCCTGCCGGCAGCCTGTCGGGGCTGTTGCATCGGTTCGTTGACGAATCGCTAACATTCGCCGAACTTCCCCTCATCCCGGCGCAGTATAAGCATGGCGGCCGGTTGCCCATTCCCGGTAATGTACCGCCTGTCGGCGCTTTCGTGACCCGGGTCACCGAAAAGCCCCGCCGCAGCGCCGCATCGGCAAGGACCGCGCCGCGGCGTCGATTTCCAGCCCAGGGGGTTTCGCCCAAGCTGTCGGTGCGCCCCCCGCCTGCTCCTGCGGAGAGCTGCGCATGATCGCCCGCGTCTGGCGTGGTGTGACCCTCGCATCCAGGGCCGACGAATACCTCGAGCATCTGCGCGAGACCGGCCTGCGCGACTTCGTGCAGACGCCGGGCAATCGCGGCTTCCAGGTGATACGCCGCGTGCAGGGCGAACACTGCGAATTCCAGATCATCTCGTTCTGGGACTCCATGGACGCGGTGCGCCGCTTCGCCGGCAAGGAAACCGAGCGCTCGCGCTACTGGAAGGCGGATGAGGAGTTCCTGCTCGAAATGGAGCCGCTGGTGCGGCACTACGAAGTCAGCGAGTTCGTCACCAATCCGGACACCGCAGCGACCTGAAGGGCTGCGGTGCGCGGCTCAGTGCACCCGCAGACGCGGCGGCGGCTTGTTCTGGCCCTGGTACCACAGCAGTACCGTACGGCGCAGACTGTCGGTCTCGACCTGCCACAGCCCGAGCCCGCCGCGGCGCAGATAGAAGCCCTGCTCGGCACCGGGTTTCAACGCGGCGGTGTATTCGTCGACATTCGCGACCGAGATCGTCGGCGTGCCGACCTGCAGTGGCTTGAAGGCATTGCCGCCGTCGAAGAAATAGGCCGCTTCGGCGAACTCGCCGTCGCCGCTCTCGCGGTCGATGCGCGCGAGCAGCGGAATCAGCGCCAGCCCGACAGCAAAGCCGATCAGCAGCGGCAACAGCAAGGTCTCCCGCGGCGGCAGGCGGGCGCGCCGGAACAGCGGATAGGTCAGCAGCCCGAGCGGAATGCAGGCCAGCGCGACGCCGGTCAGCCAGCGGTGCTCGCCGATCAGCGCGAACGGCGCGAGCAGGCCGTCGTAGGCTGCGTAGGCCAGCAGCGCGAGCAGCAGCAGGACCGTGACCAGGCTCAGCGGATGGCTTTGCAGATGGAACACCGGGCGCGGCGGCGGCGGTGCGCCGGGCGCGGCGACGCGCCGGTACAGTGCCGCGGTGGTACGCGCGGAATGCCAGTCGGTCAGGCCGTCGGCACTCAGCAGCAGCGGCGGCTCGCCGAGCGCGAACCAGTGCAGGCCGTGATGCCCGGCGCCGGCCAGGCCGCGCCACTGTGGCGGTGCCTGGCTGCGGACGAATTCACGGTCCACGGTGCTGCCGTCGTCGAACCGGCCGATCACGCGCAGATGCTGCGCATCCAGCGCGAGCCAGCCGGCGCCTTCGGCCGCGGTCCTCGCATCCGTCGCGGCGAACCAGGCGGGCCGCGCCAGGCGTACGCGCACTTTTTCGACCATATCCGGCAGCGCGCCGGATTCCGCCAGACAGCGGTCCTGCACGGCATGGCGCCGACGCGCGCGCCGTGCCGCAAGCACGACCGGCACCGCCGCAAGGATCACCAGGAGCAGCGGCGCCAGTAACAGGTAGTCACGCATTGCGCCGCGCCTCCGTACGGAAAGGCGCAGCTTAGCTCGCCGCATCGGCGCCTGTCAGCGCGCACGCCGATGCGGCGTGCGACGCTCAGGCGATCTTCTTGGCCTTGGCTTCGACGTCCAGCGCCTCGGCCACGGCCGGACGCGCGGCGACGCGCTCGACAAAGCGGGCGATGGACGGCCACTGCTGCAGGTCGATCTGGAAGTACTTGCTCCAGCCCAGCACCGTGAACAGGTAGGCGTCGGCGACGCTGAACTGGCTGCCGGTCAGGTAGTCCTGCTTTTCCAGCACCGGCGCGATCTCGCCGAAGCGCTGGGCGAGCTTGGCCTTCTGCAGATCCTTGACCGTATCCGGAATCGCCGCATTGAACAGCGGGCTGAACTGCTTGTGGATTTCGGTAGAAATGAAATTCAGCCATTCCTGCAGGCGGTAGCGTTCCCAGCTGCCGTTGGCCGGCGCGAGCTGCTTGGCCGGCACCTGGTCGGCGAGGTACTGCACGATGGCCGGACCTTCGGTCAGCACGCGGCCGTCGTCGAGCTGCAGCGCCGGCACGTAGCCCTTGGGATTGATCGCCTTGAAATCCGCGCCATCCGCGGTCTGCTTGGTGGCCAGATCGACCTTGACCGCCTCGAACGGCAGGCCGGCTTCGCGCAGCACGATATGCGGCGACAGCGAGCAGGCGCCGGGGGAAAAATACAGTTTCATGCAGACACTCCTGAGTGGGATGGAAAAAAAAACGCCGGCGTCCTTGAATGCCGCTGCGCCGGTGCGTCTGGCAGATGCGGCTGTGCCGCCCCCCGATCAAGGCGCCGGTTGCGCTCGCGGCGTGAATGCACTGTTCACCGGTCGGCAACGCCATGGCCGGTCCGCGCCGGCGGCGGGGGATTGCCGCACGCCGGCCCTGCCCGCCTTCGGCCGCAGGTCCGCCGAGCCGCCATGCGGAAGGCCGGCCGGCATCGCTTCGGCGCCTATCCCAACGCCCAGTCCGCCGCTGCCTGGGCGTGGATCCGCGTCGTGTCGAAGGTGGGCACCGTCGTATCCGCATCACCGACGAGCAGGCCGATCTCGGTGCAGCCGAGGATGATGCCTTCGGCGCCGCGGCGGACCAGCTCCGCCATGACCTCGCGATAGCGCTCGCGCGAGCCGTCGCTGACGACGCCGAGGCACAGCTCCTCATAGATCACGCGATGCACGGTCGCGCGCGCGTCCGCCTCAGGCACGAGCACCGTGATGCCGTGACTCTCCAGGCGCGCGCGGTAGAAATCCTGCTCCATCGTGAAGCGTGTGCCGAGCAGGCCGATGCGCGCGAGTCCGGCCTCGCGTATGCGCGCAACCGTCGCATCGGCGATGTGCAGCAGCGGCAGGTTCCCGCCCGCCGCCACGGCCGCGGCGACCTTGTGCATGGTGTTGGTGCAGATGACCAGCGCCTCGGCGCCGGCCCGCGCCAGGGCCGCGGCTGCCGCGCCGAGCCGGCGCCCGGCCTCGTCCCAGTCGCCCTGCATCTGCAACTGCTCGATTTCGGCGAAATCGACGCTGTAGAGCACGAGCCGCGCCGAATGCAGCCCGCCGCGCCGTTCGCGCACGCGCTCGTTGATGTGGCGGTAGTAGGGAATCGTCGATTCCCAGCTCATGCCGCCGATCAGTCCAAGAGTCCGCATCGTGTCTGTCCCTGCAAAGAAACCGAACGGATACGCGCGCGGGCGCAAAGGAACGCGGACGCGACACCGGGCGAAAGCGTCGATGGTACTGGCATCGTCGCGACAGGGCGGCGTGTCCGCTGTTGCCTGCCTTGGGATTTCCGCAGCCGAACCTGTGCGCAAGCCGTCGGACCATCCGTGGCGCGCTGCGCCGCAAACGCGCCTCGTTCCTGCCTGCGCGCTCAACGAGCCGCTGCTTCGCAACGAACGGGCCTGGCAAGCCGCGGCCGTCCGAGCCGGCCGGAGCGCCGCGCCTGCTCGCGCGGCGCCTCCGGTGGCCCGAACCAGACCACGCTGGAATCGCCGAAGCCGTAGCGCGAACGCAGTTCGCCGTGGCACGCCATGTCGCCCTTGACGTCGCGATTGACCGCGAAGCGGGCGCGCTGCGGCAAGGTCGGCTGGTCCGGCTCAGCGGCGACGCCGACTTCGCGCACGGTGACGAGCGCAATGTCCTCGGCGTCGGCAACCGCTTCTTCCAGCGACCCGAGCTCGCAGCTGCAGGCCCGCGCATCGGCGGCGGCAAACGAGGCGGCAAGCAGATACGGCAGCACGGACGGCAGGTTGATCCCGGCGACCTCGGGGCGGAACGAGAACCGGTTTCGGCGAGCCGGCGCGACGCCGGACGATCGACGCTAGCGCGGAATCGGCAGCACGCCGCCTTCCGGCGCCGGCGGATGTTCGTAGTGGGCGAGCAGCAGCAGGGCCGCATCGAGCTGGCGGCGCAATCGCCGGTTGCGCAGCCACGGCGGCAACATCGCGGTCAGCGCCGCGAGCGCGACGACGACCGGCAGCGGCCAGGTCAGCTGCGTGCCGAGCAGCGACCAGATCACGATCGCCGCGACGCTGAGCAATGCATCGAGCCCGGCCGAGCCGGAATCGGCCAGCGTACGGCGCGCCGCCGATGCGGCGGCGACATTGGCGGCCAGATGCTCGGCGGCCGTGCGGTCCTGTCCGGTCATGCGCATGCTCTGCCCTCGATGAGACGGCGGCGCCGGACCAACCGGCGCCGCCGGGGTTTCACTTCTTCTTCGGCGCGACGATGTCGGTGCAGGTGCCTTCGTAGACTTCCGCGGCCATGCCGACCGACTCGCTCAAGGTCGGATGCGGATGGATGGTCAGGCCGATGTCGGCAGCCTCGGCGCCCATCTCGATCGCGAGCGCGATCTCGGCGATCAGATCGCCCGCGTTCGGCGCGACGATGCCGGCGCCGATCACGCGGTGCGTGGCCTCGTCGAAGATCAGCTTGGTGAAGCCTTCGGTACGGCCTATGCCGATGGCGCGGCCCGAAGCGGCATGCGGGAACTTGCCGATGCCGTAGGCGATGCCCTGCTTCTTCGCTTCGGCCTCGGTCACGCCGACCCAGGAAATTTCCGGATCGGTATAGGCCACGCTCGGAATCACGCGCGCGACGAACTCGCTCTTCTGCCCGGCGGCGACTTCGGCGGCGACCTTGCCTTCGTGCGTGGCCTTGTGCGCGAGCATCGGATTGCCGACCAGGTCGCCGATCGCGAAGATGTGCGGCACGTTCGTGCGCATCTGCCGGTCGACCGGAATGAAGCCGCGTTCGGTCACGTTGACGCCGGCCTTGTGCGCGTCGAGCTTGCCGCCGTTCGGCGCGCGGCCGATCGCGACGAGCACGCGGTCATACAGGGTCGGCTGCGGCGCCTTGTCGCCTTCGAAGCTCGCGAGCAGGCCTTCGGGCCGCGCCTCGATCTTCGCGACCTTGGTCTTCAGGTGAATGCCGGCGTAGCGCTTCTGCAGACGCTGCTGCAGCGGACGCACGAGATCCGGATCGGCGCCCGGCATGAGCTGGTCCATGAGCTCCACGACCGTGACCTTGGCGCCGAGCGCCTCGTAGACGCAGGCCATTTCCAGACCGATGATGCCGCCGCCGACGACGAGCAGGGATTTCGGCACCTCGGCCAGATCCAGCGCGTCGGTGGAATCCATCATGCGCTTGTCGTCCCAGGGGAACCCCGGCAGCTTCACGGCCTGCGAACCGGCCGCGATGATCGCGTGCTCGAAACGCAGCAGTTGCGTCGCGCCGTCGGCGCCGGCGACCTCGATCTCGTTGGCCGAAACGAATTTCGCCGTGCCGGTGACCGTGCGCACCTTGCGCTGCTTGGCCATGCCGGCCAGGCCGCCGGTCAGCTGCGCGACGACGGACGACTTGTGCGCGCGCAGCTTGTCCAGATCCACGACGGGCTCGCCGAACGTGATGCCGTGGCTGGCGAACTGGCGCGCCTCGTCGATGACGCGCGCCGCATGCAGCAGCGCCTTGGACGGAATGCAGCCGACGTTGAGACAGACGCCGCCGAGCGCCGCATAGCGCTCGACGAGCACGACGTTCTTGCCCAGATCGGCCGCGCGGAACGCCGCCGTATAGCCACCGGGGCCGGCGCCGATCACGACGACCTGCGCGTCGATGTCGGCCTTGCGTCCGCTGGCCGGTGCGGCCGACGGCGCGGCGGCGGCCGGCGCAGGCGCGGCGGCGACCGGCGCGGGCTTTTCCGCGGCGGCGGGCCTGGCGGCCGGCGCGGCTGCTGCCGGGGCCGGCGCCGCGGCGGCGGCCTCGGTTTCGATCAGCGCGACGACCGCGCCTTCGGCCAGCTCGTCGCCGAGCTTGACCTTGATCTCCTTGACCACGCCGGCGGCGGTCGACGGCACTTCCATCGTCGCCTTGTCCGATTCCAGCGTGATCAGGCCCTGCTCTTTCCTGACCGTGTCGCCGACCTTGACCAGGATCTCGATGACCGGCACCGAGACGCCGCCGATGTCCGGCACTTTGACTTCTGTCGTTGCCATTATTTGTGCTCCTTGTCCTGGCACGCTGCCGCACGGAAGGCCTGCTTCAGTGCGTTGCGGCGCAATTCGAATTCGGCGAAAGAATCGGCGGAAGCGGCGGCCGGCGCATCGTCGGCCTCCGCTTCGCTGGCGGGCGCGGCGGCTGGCACGACCGGAACAGCGGCGGCCGGCGGCAGCGCGGCGGTGATCGACGCGATGGCAGCCGCAGACGCGGCGGCAGCCGCCGCGGTCGACGGCGCCGGAACCTCGACGGCAGATCGCGCAGCCGCGGCGGCGGCCGGGACCGACGAGGCTGCGCCTGCGGACTCGCCGTCGCCGCCGAGCAGGCCGCGGATGCGCGCCTGCAGGGACAGCATTTCCTCGCGCTCGCTGCGCTGTTCGGCCAGGTTCGCCTGGCGCTGCAGCCGGCGCTGCACGCAGAGTTCGCGGTACTTGCGGTTGGCGTAGGCGATCGACTGGCGGATGTCGGGCAGGTGGATCTTCTCCACTTCGTCCGGCAGCGAGTCGAAGCTGATGTAGTTCTCCTCGATCCACAGCCCGCGCCGGCGCGCGACGATGCGCGTCTCGCGCTCCTCGAAGAACAGCCGCGGCCAGTCCGTGTCGGGCGGCTCGCGGTCCAGGCGCAGGAACATCACACGCAGGGACTCGTGCACGCGCGACCAGGTCGTCCTGGCCAGGTCGAGATCGACGATGCGGATGTCCTCGAATTCCGCATTCGCGTCGGCGGGACTCACGCGCGCACCGGCCTCAGAGCAGGGTCCGCCGCATGTCGGCGAGAACCTGGCCCAGATAGCTCGTGAAGCGCGCGGCCGAGGCGCCGTCGATGACACGGTGGTCGTAGCTAAGGCTCAGCGGCAGGATCAGGCGCGGCTGGAAGGCCTTGCCGTCCCAGACCGGCTTCGTCGCCGACTTCGATACCCCGAGGATGGCCACTTCTGGCGCATTCACGATCGGCGTGAACGCCGTGCCGCCGATGCCACCGAGCGAGGAAATCGAGAAGCAGCCGCCGGACATCTCGGCCGGACCGAGCTTGCCCTCACGCGCCTTGGCGGCGAGCTCGCCGGTCTCGCGCGCGATCTCGAGCACGCCCTTACTGTCCGCATCGCGCAGCACCGGCACGACCAGGCCGTTGGGCGTGTCGGCAGCGAAACCGATGTGGAAATATTTCTTGAGGACGAGGTTCTCGCCGGATGCGTCGAGCGAGGCGTTGAAATCGGGGAATTTCTTCAGCGCGGCGACCACGGCCTTGATCAGGAACGCGAGCATGGTCAGCTTGACGCCGGCCTTCTCGTTCTCCTTGTTGATCGTCACGCGCAGCGCTTCGAGGTCGGTGATGTCCGCATCGTCATGCTGCGTGACGTGCGGAATCATGGCCCAGTTGCGCGCGAGGTTGGCGCCGGAAATCTTCTTGATGCGCGACAGCGCCCGCGTCTCGGTCTGGCCGAACTTGGAGAAGTCGACCTGCGGCCACGGCAGCAGGTTCAGGCCGCCGCCGGCTGCGACCGGCGCAGCCGCTGCAGACTTCGCGCCGCCGGCCAGGGCCTGCTTGACGTAGTTCTGCACGTCCTCGCGCGTGATGCGCGCCTTGCGGCCGCTGCCGCTGACCGCGGCCAGGTTCACGCCGAGCTCGCGCGCGAACAGGCGCACGGCCGGGCTCGCATGCGGCACCTTGTCCGGCATCACGACGCTGGCGTCGAATGGCACCGGCGGCGTACGCGGACCGGCGATCTCCGCGTCGATGCCGGGCTGCGCCGCCTCGGCCACGGCCGGCGCCGCGGCAGGCGCCGCAGCGGGCTCGGCACGGACCGGCGCTTCGGCCTTGGCCGGCGCCGCCGCCGGTCTGGCCGGCGCGGCGGGCTCGGCCCTGGCAGCCGGCGCGGCGGCCGCATCGGCGGCCTCCATGATCACGACGACCGAACCTTCGGAGACCTCGTCGCCGACCTTGACGCGGATTTCCTTGACCACGCCAGCGAACGGCGCAGGCACTTCCATGGTCGCCTTGTCCGACTCCAAGGTCAGCAGGCCCTGATCCTTTTTCACCGTGTCGCCGGGGGCAACCAGGATCTCGATCACCGGTACGTTGGCATAGTTGCCGATGTCGGGAACCTTCACTTCTTGCGACATACGCCCTCCCAGGCGGCAGATTTCGGGCAAGGCCGGTATTGTGGCGGCGAAGCCACGCCCGCACCAGAGCGGCATTGAAGCATTTAGAGTCGGCAACCCACTGCGTCCCCGGCGGCATATGCCGTTTGGTTCGCGCGGGACTGCAGTCCGGCCGCTAAGCTGGCCGCCGACTGTTACGGATCGGCGACTCATGGACATCACGCAATTGCGCGCGCAACTGGATCAGGTCGACCGCGACCTCGTCCGGCTGGCCGCGGAACGCCAGCGCATCGTCGCGGAAATCGGCCGCAGCAAGCGTGGCAGCGGCCGGCCGCTGCGCGATTTCCGCCGCGAGAAAGAGGTGCTGGACAACGTGCGCGGCCACGCGCGCGAGGCCGGCATCGACCCGGAACTCGCCGCCGGCCTCATGGAGCTGCTGATCGCCGCCTCGCTGACCCGGCAGGAACAGGACACCGTGCGCGCGCTGTCCCAGGGCGGCGGCAAGCGCGCGCTGGTCGTCGGCGGCAGCGGCCGCATGGGCGCCTGGTTCGCGCGCTTCCTCGATGCCCAGGGCTATGCGGTGGAAATCGCCGACCCGGTTCCCGGCGAAGCCGGCTTCGCCCGGCGAAGCCAGTGGGACGACGGCGACCTGGACCACGACCTGATCGTCGTCGCCACGCCGCTGCGCGCGGCGGCGCGCATTCTCGCCGCACTGGCCGAGCGCCGGCCGCCCGGCATCGTGTTCGACCTCGGCTCGATCAAGACGCCACTGCGCGAACCGCTGCGACAGCTCAACGCCGCCGGCGTACGCGCGACCTCGATCCACCCGATGTTCGGTCCGTCGGCCAACGTGCTGGCCGGACGCCATGTCGTGCTGATCGACACCGGCGACCGCGAAGCCCTGGAAACCGCGCGCAGCCTGTTCGCCTCGACGACGGCGATCACGGTGGAGATGGATCTGGATGAACACGACCGCCTGATCGCGCTGGTGCTCGGCCTCTCGCATGCGCTGAACATCGCCTTCACCGCAGCGCTGGCCGGCAGCGGCATCGCTCCCGAACGGCTGCGGGCCGTGTCCTCGACGACATTCGGCGCACAGCTGCAGATCGCCGAAGGCGTGGCGCGCGAGAACCCGCACCTGTATTTCGAGATCCAGTCGCTGAATGCGCACAACGGCCCGGCGCTGACCGCGCTCGACGACGCCGTGCACGCGTTGCTTGCTGCGGTGCGCAACGGTGACGAAGGCGACTTCGTCGCGCTGATGCAGCGCGGCCGCGACTATCTGCACGCGCACGCGGAGTGAAGCGCAGGGCGCTACGTCCCGGACGTAGCGCCCGCCGATTCAACGTCGCGACCCGTATCGCGCGGACGCATCGTTCTCGTCACCGGCATGTCACCGTGCAGCATCTCGCTGCAGCGCGGCAATGCCGTGCTTTCCGGTACTGGCTGCGCGGCGGACTCTGCGCTTAGTCTCGGGCTTCCCCCAGCCCGAGCGTCCTCATGTCGCGTCATTCCACGTTGCGCCAGTCCCTGCTGTCGGCCCTTGTCGCCCTCGCCCTGCTACCCGCGGCCGCCTCGGCCGAACGCCTTGCGCTGACCGCCGCACGTCTGGTCGACGTCGACAGCGGCACCCTGCGCAACAACGCCGTCGTCGTCGTCGACGGCGAGCGCATCGTCGACGTACGCAGCGACGGCCAGGTGCCGGCCGACGCCAAGCGCATCGACCTCGGCGACGCGACCCTGCTGCCCGGACTGATCGACTGCCATGTGCACATCGACGGCCAATCCGGCGACTTCTATACCGAAGCATTCCGGCGCAGTCCCATCGACAACGCGGTCAAGGCGCACATCTACGCGCGCCGCACGCTGCTCGCCGGCTTCACGACCGTGCGCAATCTCGGCTCGGCCGAATTCATCGACGTGGCGCTGCGCAATGCGATCCAGCGCGGCGAAGTGCAGGGTCCGCGCATCCTCGCCAGCGGCCTGGCGATCGGCGCGACCGGCGGCCATGTCGACGGCGGCACGGGCTTTTCGCCCTACATCCGCTTCGAAGGCTTCAGCGGCATCGCCGACGGCATCGACGCGATCCGCGCGAAGGTGCGGTTCGACGTCAAGAACGGCGCCGACGTGATCAAGTTCGCGGCCAGCGCCGGCGTGCTCAGCGAGGAGGAATCGGTCGGCGAGCCGCAGTATTCGCAGGAAGAAATGAACGCGCTCGTCGACGAGGCGCACCGCTGGCACCGCAAGGTCGCCGCCCACGCCCACGGCACCGAGGCGATCAAGATGGCCGTGCGCGCCGGCGTCGACTCGATCGAGCACGGCAGCTTCCTCGACGACGAGGCCATCGCGCTGATGAAGAAGCACGGCACCTGGCTGGTCGGCGACATCTACAACGACGACTACATCCTGACCGAGTTCGCCCGGCTCAAGTATCCGGAGTCGATGCTGGAGAAGGAACGCAAGGTCGGCCGCACCCAGCGCGAGAGCTTCCAGCGCGCGGCCAGGGCCGGCGTCAAGATCGCCTACGGCACCGACGCCGGCGTCTATCCGCACGGCGACAACGCCAAGCAGTTCGTCAAGATGACCGAATGGGGCCAGACGCCGATGCAGGCGCTGCAGGCCGCCACCGTGCGCGCGGCCGAACTGCTGGGCCGCAACGAACAGGTCGGTGCGATCCGCAACGGGCTTTACGCCGATCTTGTCGCGGTACCCGGCAACCCGCTGCAGGACATCCGCGTCATGGAGCAGGTCGGCTTCGTCATGAAGGGCGGCAAGATCGAGAAAGGTATTGGCGCAGCGCCCTGACCGGCAGGCGAGCGCCGCGGCAGCAGGGCCGTCGCGGCGCAGGATTCGCACGATGGCGCGGGCAGCGCCGGATGATGGAGTGGTGTCAGCTGCCCGCGCGATCGGCCGAAAGCGACTGCAGAATGGCCTGCTCCGGTCTCGCGGTTCGCGACAGTGCGTCGCGAACCGCCGGTGCCGGTCACAGCGCCAGGGTCACACCGAACAGCAGACCGGCCAGCGCGAGCAGCAGCAATACCAGGAAGATCGCGAAAATGACCTTGGCGATGCCGCCGGTCGCGCCGGCAACGCCGGTGAAGCCGAGGGCGCCGGCGATCAGCGAAATTAATCCGAAGACGATGGCGAGTTTGAGCATGACGTCTCTCCCTGGTGTGGTGGTCCGGTCAGTCGTCGGACGAAAGAATGCGAATGAACTTGCCGCGCGCCGCACGCCCGAGCAGACCTGCAGGCACTGCGGCGACGAGGCGCAACGACGGAATGCGGCGACAGACGTCCGATTCGTGGGAAGCCTGGCCGCGCCGCCCCGCTAGGCCCAGGCGTTCAGAGCCAGCCACAGGGATTCGTCGACCTCGGCCTGACCGGCCTCGGGCGCGAGTCCGCGGGCGATGGCTTCGGGACCGTTGTCGCGCCAGCCCGGCGCGGTGTCGCGGCGATCGTCGTCCTGCATGAGCGTGCTCCCGGAGCGAGTGACGACTACGCTCCGCAAACCGCATGCCAGCTGCGATGACAGGCGCAACCCACTGGCGCGTCAGACAATTTTTCCGGCGTATCGCGAGTTCCGCGATTGCGCCCTGCACGACGCGACGATGGCGTCACGTGCAGTTCGCCGCGCGGCACCGTTGCGGCACCGCGCGGCCGGGGATGCCGCCGCCGATCAGTCGCGGCGATACTCGACGAGATTCAGCCGCGCGCCCTGGTCCAGGCGCAGCTCCAGGCCGTTCTCGAGCGCGTCGAGCTTGGCCACCATCGGACACAGCGCGGCGGCGCGCGAGGCCAGCTGCGCGGTCTGCGTGTCGATGCGCCGTTCGATGTCGCGCTCCATCTTCTCGGCGCGGCGTTCCAGCTCCTTCGCGCCCGCCTCGTCGCCGCTGAGCGCGATCGCGATCGCATTGCCGGCGACTTCGGCCAGGATCACCGGCATCAGCTCGCCAACCGCCTTGTCGACGAGGGTGTCGAATTCCTTCTCGCTCCACGGACGTGAGTCGAAGGTCGCGTCGACGCGCTGCTTGAACTCGTCGCGCATGCCGTCCAGCCGCTGGCGCGTGGATGGGGAATCGGCCGTGCCCGAGAACGCCGCGACGACTTCGCCGACCGCGACATAGGCGATATCGACCGCGTCGCGTGCGATGGCCTTGACCTGCGGCATCAGGGTGCGCACGGTCGCTTCGTATTCGGCAATGCGCGCGCGGTCGGCATCGCTGAGTTCCAGACGCCGGCCGTCGACGATGAGCTCGCCCTTGTTCATGACGATGGTTTCGGGCTTGTCGCCGTGATGCGTGAACGACAGGCCGCCGCGGCTCAGCTGCACTTCGTAGTCGCTGTCCAGACCGCAGGAATCAATATGGACGCTGCGCGCCTGTGCGGCGAAAGTCAGGCTCAGTCCCAGGGCGGCGGCAAGCAGCAGGCGTTTCATGGCAGATCCTCGAGGTTCGGTGGCGGTCTTGCCGGCGTATCCGCTCGGCAACAGCGGCTTGGATGCAGATTTTCGCGCCAGGGTTGCAACCGTGCATCGGCCGCCGGTCCGCATGACTTCCGGCAGGGTCGCCGGCCGCTACCGCGGCCCGAAGGCAGTCCGTATGCTGACGCCCCCTTCGCCGCTGCAAGGACGTTCGCGATGTACCGACTCTATTACTCTCCGGGTGCGGCCAGCCTGCTGCCGCATCTGCTGCTGCTCGAAACCGGCGCGCCGCACGAGCTCGTGCTCGTGGACATTCCGGGCGGTGCGAACCGCAGTGCCGACTACCTCAGGCTCAATCCGAACGGCGTAGTACCGACCCTGATCGTCGACGGCCAGCCGGTCGCCGAAACCGCCGCGCTGTTGCTGCTGCTGTGCGAACGCCACGCCGATGCCGGTCTCGCGCCGGCACCCGGCAGCGCCGGACGCGCCGCGTTCCTGCAGGGCGTGCTGTTCCTGGCCAATACGCTGCAGCCGGCGTTCCGGCTCTGGTTCTATCCGTCCGACGCGGGCGCCGTCGATGAAGCCGTGCTCAAGGCCGCGCTGCGTCAGCGCATCGAAGGCTGCTTTGCGCAGCTCGCCGCACAACTTGCCGACGGCCGGCCGTATCTGCTCGGCGAACGCCTCAGCGCACTGGATTTCTACGCGACCATGCTGATGCGCTGGTCGCGCAACATGCCCAGGCCCGCAACCGAATGGCCGGCGCTGAAAGCCCTGGCCGACCGCATCCGCGCGCGGCCGAGCTGGCGCCGGATGTATGAAGCCGAAGGGCTGACCGAATGGGCCTGAACGCGATGCGGGCTCTGCCGCAGGCCGCGCGGACGACGACGCGGCCTGCACGAATCGCCGACTAGTCTCGGCAGCGTTTCCGCAAGGAAGGCCGCTCATGACGACGTTCGACGAAGCCCAGTTGCTGATCCGCCTGCTGCGCGAAGGCCGCGACTACTACGCCTTCGCCGTCGACGAGACCCGCGACACGGAAACCGCCGCGGTGTTCGCGCTGGCCCTGAAAGGACGCCACGACCTGCTCGAGGACCTCGTCGCCACGCGGCTGCTGTTCCAGACCTCGCCGGCGCACGCGGTACGAACCCTGCCCCCCGACCTCGGCTACGAGGAACTGCGCCATCAGTTCGACGCCCTGCTGCCGCAGGCCCAGGCCGCGGCACTGCTGGCACGCGAACGTCGTGTCGTGGATCTGATGCAGGATCTGTTCGACGCCGAGCCCGCGGCACATTCCCCTCGGCTGCAGAGCGTGCTCAGGACGCATTACGCGCACTTCGTCGACGTCGAGGACTGCTTCGCGCGCTGGTCCCGTCAGCAGGAACTCGCGGCCGCCTGATCAGCCGCCGAAATCCAGTCCCAGGGCCAGCGGCCGCACCGACAGCTCGATGCGCGGATTGTCGCGGCGCCATTCGCGCTTGTCCGGCAGATGCAGTTCGTCCTTGTCGTCGGCGACGTAGCGCAGCGGACCGGAACGCAGGTAGATCGTCGCACGGGCGTCGGAACCGCGCGGAAAACGGATCAGCAGACCGCGCGGCCCGGGCGCGGTGACGCGTTCGACGAGGCTGCGCCCGGCCAGCGCATCCGTGTGCGCGGCGGCCATTTCGGTATAGACGGAATAGGAGAACGTCTGCGGCAGCGGTTCGGTCGCCGCCGCGAGCGGCAGCGCGAACAACGACAGCAGCAGCAAGGACAGGCGACGCAGCACGGCGGAACTCCGGCAACACACTGCCGTCGACGCTAGCAATGCGGGCCTGAAGCGCCGGAAAACGCCGCGGGCGTACCGCGCTTCAGGCAGCCGCGACGGCACGGAACGTGACGACGAGCACGTCGCGATACGCCGGCGCCGTTGCATCGACGGCCTCGACCGGCGTGACGCCATGGCAGACGCGCGCATCGTCGACGAGCGCCGCGTCGAACGGCGCGGTCAGGGTGAAGCGGCCCAGCAAGGTACCGTCGGGTTCGTGGATCGTCGTCGTGCCGCTGGCGATGTTGTGACGCGCCACCAGCAGCACGAGCACGTAGTCCACGCCGTCGCGGTGCACGCCTTCGGGCGTGGGCAGACCCTGCTCGCCGGCACGCGCCTCGATGCGGAACTGATGCACTTCGATCTGCCAGCCGGTCGCGTCCGGCGCGAGCGCACCGAACAGGCGCTGGCAGTAGCGCAGCACGGTCGGCAGGCTGGCGCCGGCGTCCCAGTGCGGCGCGATCGGCTCGAACCAGCGCTCGATGCCGCCGTGCAGCGGGTTGTAGTCCAGCGACTGGTAGTGCGGCCGCGGCGGCTCGCGCACGATGCCGGCGGCACCGGCCGCATAGACCGCATGCCGGCGCCGGCGATAGCGGCCGTGGTCGGCCATGTAGGCGTCCACCGGCATGTCGTTCCAGCTCGCGGCGAATGCGGTCCAGTCATCCAGCGGGCCGCAGTCGGCGAGCTGGGCAGCCATCGTGGCGCCGGCGACGAAGGCGAAGCCGACCCGGCGCAGCTCGGGCTCGACCGTGGCCAGCAGCAGGGGCGCGGTTTCCTCGGTATCCATCCGCATGACGGTAGCAGAGCGCAGCAACGGCGCGGGACAGCGTCGGTTATAAGCCTGCCGCGGCGGACGCGCGACGTGGTTCTGCCGCCTGCACCGCGATTGGCTCCGCGCTCAGCGCCCGGCCGAGGCCTGCAGCGGATTGCGTCCGGCACCGAGGCAGCGCCGCAGGTTGGCGCGCGCGGCCGTGTCGCAGCGCTCGTGGAACCAGTCCGACTGGAATATGCGCGGTGCCGCCAGCAGCCCGCGCAGGAAGCGCCGGCGGTAGTGGCGGAACATCCAGGCCGGCAGTTTGCCGCGGTATTCCTGCGCGATCGCGCGGTCGTAGGCGTCGAAGCGCGCCGGCTCGGCGGCGAGTATGGCCATGTCGCAGTCGAGGAACAGCGCGGCGTCGCCATCCAGCGCCCCGCCGGACCAGTGGCCGTGGCGCCCGGTCATCTCGATCAGTGCCGCCACGCGCTCGACGTCGATGCCCGCACAGGGCAGCCAGCGCGCGATCGCCGCACGTGCGAACGCGGCGCTGCGCGCCTCGTTGTCGCGCCGGCCGGAATCGTAGATCGCGTCGTGATAGAGCAACGCCAGGAACGGCTCGCGCGGCTGGCTCCAGCCGGGACCGGCGGCGACGGCGGCATAGTGCGCCAGCACTTCGCGCACATGGGAGAAATCGTGATATGCGCGCGGCGGGTCGGCGTAGCGCGCCTGCAGCTCGGCCAGCAGTTGCGGCGGCAGCGGCAATGGCGCGACAAGGTCGGATTCGGTCATGCGCGGCTTCGGCTCCAACGGCAACCCAACTTGTGCCCCATGCCGACGTTCGCGGCGATTGCAACACTCGCACAAATGGCCGCCTACTTTCATCCCCGCCTGCAGGAATCCCGCCGCGTCGCCGGCAACCGGCTGCGACGCCTCGCACGCCAGTGGCCGCAGACCGTGTTCCATCTGGTCGCCGGCGGCGCGCTCCTCGCGCTGGTCGGTTTCGGCGTGCTGCACATCGACGGCGACCGCATCGGCCTGGTGCTGCGCCTGCTCGCCGAGCAACCGCTGATGGTCGGCCTGGCCTTCGCCGCATTCGGCTTCGCCATGTGCCGCAATGCGACCCTGGATCTGCTGCAGGAGCTGCATCTGGGCTGGTGGGGCGCCGCGCCGGTGCCGCCTGCGGCGACACGGCGCAGCCTGCATCTGCATGCGCTGCTGCAGACCGCGCTGGGCAATCTGATCGTGTTCCTCGTGCTGGCCGGCATCGTCGCGCTGTCGCGCCACGACGCGAGCTGGTTCCGGCCACTGCTCGCGGCGGCGAGCAGCGGATTCTGGCTCGGCAGCGGCCTGGGCTATGTGGTCGTGCGCCGGCTGGGCCGGCAGCGCCGCGACAAGCTCGTGCAGCAGCACGTCAGTACGCCGCTCGTGAAGCTGGCCGTGCTGGACCATCCGCAGCTGCCGCATCTGGCCGACTGGCAACGCCGCGAAACCCTGCGCCGCTGGCGCTCGGGCGGGCGCAACTGGCAGTTCCTGCTGCTCGGCCTGCTGTTTCCGACCGGCCTGCTGCCGTGGCAGATGATCGGTCTGCTGCTGCTGTGCATCGCGCTGATCTGGTACGGCCTGGCGCTGCGCTCCAGCGAGGACGTCCTGGTCCGCGCCACGCAGCTGTTCGCCGCCATGCCGCTGCCGTTCCCGCGTTTCGCCGCGGGCACCGCGCGCTATCCGCTGTTCGCCTGGATCTGCGCCAGCCTGCTCGGTGCGACCGGCCTGCTGCTGCAGTCGGCCAAGCCGGCCATCGCGCTGGCGTTTGCCGCCGCAATCGGCCTGGGCAGCCTGCTGTCGCTGTGTCTGACCTGGCGCTACCGGCACCGGCCCGGCGTCGCCCGCGTGCGCGCGTCGGCCGAAGTGCTGATCCTGCTGCTGGTCGCCTATCAACTGCCGCCGCTCGCGCCGCTGCTGGCCCTGGGCCTGGCCGCGCGGCACTACCTCGTTGCCCGGAGTCTCGCCTGATGCCCGCTTTGGAAATCGCCGGTCTCGTTCACGCCTACGGCACGCAGCGCGTACTGGAGGGCGTGGACCTGCGCCTGCAGCCCGGCGAGTTCGCCGCGCTGATCGGCCCCAACGGCTCGGGCAAGACCACCCTGCTGCGCTGTCTGGCCGGCATCCTGCAGCCGCAGCAGGGCCGCATCGCGATCGCCGGAGCGGACATGCGCAGCGACACGCTCGCGGCCAAGCAGCGCCTGGGTTTCGCGGTCGATCCGACTCTGCTGCCTAACCTGCTGACCGGCCGCCAGTGCCTGGAACTGTTCGCCGGCGCACGCGAACTCGGCGCGATACCGGCGGCAACGCTGGAACTGGCCGAAGCGCTCGCGTTCACGCGCTGGCTCGATCACGAGGTGCAGGCCTATTCGCTGGGCACGCGGCAGAAGCTCGGCATCCTGCTCGGCCTGATCGGCGAACCGCCGCTGATCGTGCTCGACGAACCCATGAACGGTCTGGATCCGCTCAGCGCGTTCGCGCTGAAGCAGCATCTCGTGCACCTGACCCGCGAGCACGGCTGCGCCGTGCTGCTGGCCACGCATGCGCTGGAAGTCGCCGAACGCTTCATCAGCCGCTGCGTGCTATTGCTCGGCGGCCGCCTCGTGCAGGACTGGGACACGCCGGCGCTCGATGCGATCCGGCATGATCCGGATACGTCGCTGGAGCAGGTCATGGTCGAGGCGCTGCAGCGCTTCGGCGCACCGCGCAACGACTGAAGCGCCGCGACGGCACGTCTCGCCGATCCAGCGACGCGACAGCGGCGCGTCCGGCTCGGCCGGACGCGCCGCAAACCTCACTTGATTTCGCAGAAGCAGTACGCGAACACGCTGGGTTTGCCGCCCTGCGCGGTGCGCAGCAGGCGCAGCGGCCGCTGCAGATCGGCGTCCTGCAGCAGGCTCGTTTCCGGGCGCAGCAGTTCCACCTTGGCCAGTGCACGCGCGCTCGCGTTGTCGCTGAGGTTGAGCAGGAACTGCTCGAACGCGCCGACCGATTTCTCGATGTAGCGCGTCTGCCAGTCGTTGCCGAGCTTCGCGCGCTCGGCTGCCGCGGCAATGGCTTCGTTGAGGCCGCCGAGCTTGTCGACGAGACCACGCTCCAGCGCCTGGCGGCCGCTCCAGACGCGGCCGCGGGCGACCTGGTCGATTTCCTGTGCCTGCTTGCCGCGCGCCGCGGCAACGCGGCCGACGAAGTCGCGATAGCCCTTGTCGATGACGGACTGGATCACCTTGGCCACCGACGGGTCCAGCGGCAGGCGCGGGTCCAGCGCGCCGGCCAGCGGCGTCGTGCCGATGCCGTCGGTATGCACGCCGATCTTCTGCAAGGTGTCGGGAATGCTGACGAACAGGCCGAAGATGCCGATCGAGCCGGTGATCGTCGCCGGCTGGGCGAAGATCTCGTCGGCGTCCATCGAAATCCAGTAGCCGCCGGATGCGGCCACGTCGCCCATCGAAGCCACAACAGGCTTGCCGGCCTGCTTGATCAGCTCGACCTCGCGGCGGATCTGTTCGGAGGCGAACACCTCGCCGCCCGGCGAATTCACGCGCAGCACCACGGCCTTGACGTTGTCGTCCTCGCGCGCCGCGCGCAGCAGCGCGGCGGTGGATTCGCCGCCGACCAGGCCGGGATTCTGCTCGCCGCCGACGATCTCGCCTTCGGCGACGACGACCGCGACCGAGGCGCGCAGATCCGGCAGCGTCGCATGCCGCGCGAGCGCCTGGTAGTCGCGCCAGTCGACCTGGCGGAAGCTGTGCCTGTCCTTGTCCGGCACGCCCTTGGCGATCAGGATCTCGCGCGCCTGGTCGCGCGTGACGAGCTGGTCGACGAGGTGCGAGGTCAGCGCGATCTTGGCCAGGTCGCCCTGGGCCGCTTCGATCGACTCGGGCAGGATCTCGATGCCGTTCTGGATCGCCTGCGGCTCGAGCTTGCGCCGGCTGCCGACCTCGCTGAGCCAGGTCTGCCAGAGGCCGTCGAGCCAGTAGCGGTCGGCCTCGCGCGCTTCGCGCGACGCGCCGTTGAGGATGTAGGGTTCGGCCGCCGACTTGAACTCGCCGACGCGGAACAGATGCACCTGCACGGCGAGCTTGTCGAGCAGATCCTTGTAGTAGCCCCGATAGCTCGCGAAGCCGTTGAGCAGGATCGCACCGTCGGGATGCATGAGGATCTGGTCCGCATGCGCGGCCAGGAAATACGGCATCTGGGTCATGCCGTCGGACACCGCGACGACTTCCTTGCCGGTCGCGCGAAAGCGCTCCAGGGCGGCGCCGATCTCGGTCAGCGAGGCCAGCCCGGCGCCGCGCAGCTCGTCGGTGCGCAGCACGATGCGCTCGATGTTCGCGTCGGCGCCGGCGCGGCGGATCACGTCGAGCACGTCGCGCAGCTGGATCTCGCCGGACTTGTTGCCGAGCATGCGCTGCAGCGCACGCGAGCCGGCGTCGATGCGGTACTGCTCGACGAGCTCGCCCTTGAGCTCCAGCACCAGCGCCGTGCGCGGCTCGATGACCGGCGCCTTGGCCGACAGCGCGATCAGGAAGATCAGCACGATGAACACGAAAATCAGATTCAGCACGAGCCGGCGCGCGAAATTGATCGCGTCCCAGATCGCGCCGAAGAACCGCCGCAGCGGGCCGGGCTTACGCTCCGTCATTGCTTGCTCCTGCCGGGAATGGGGCGCCGTCAGCGGCGCCGATCAAACGCCATTGTCGCGCGGATCGGCCGCCGATGGCGCAGCCATGGCCGGCGCCGCGTTCCACCGTCCGAGCGCGGCCTGGCGGCGGAAGCGCAGGAACAGCAGCACGGCCGCGGCCGAAAGACCGGCGATCAGGCCCATCCACATGCCGCGCGCGCCGAAGCCCTGCGGAAACGCCAGGAACCAGCCCACCGGCATGCCGACGCCCCAGTAGGCCAGCACGGTGATGAACATCGGCACACGCGTGTCCTTGAGGCCGCGCAGGGCGCCGTTGGATGCGACCTGGACGCCGTCGGAAAACTGGAACAGACCGGCCAGCACGAGGAGCTGGGCGGCCAGCGCGATGACCGCGGCGTCGCCGGTGTACAGCGCGGCGATGCGCGCCGGGACCAGCAGCATCAGACTGGCCGAGACGAACTGGGTCATCACGCACAGCGCGATGCCGGCGTAGCCCGCATAGCGCACGCCGCGCTCGTCGCCGCGGCCGACCGCGTTGCCGACGCGCACGGTGATCGCGAGCGCGAGACCGAGCGGAACCATGAAACAGACCGCCGACACGTTCAGTGCGATCTGGTGGCTCGACGCGGTGGTCTCGCCGAAGCCGGCGAGCACCAGCGCGACCACGGCGAACAGGCTCGCCTCCATGAATACCGTCACGCCCATCGGCACGCCAATGCGCAGCAGCTGGCCGATCGCGGCGAAGTCCGGCCGGTCCCAGCGCGCGAACAGCTGCTGGCGCCGGTATTCCGGCCGCCAGTACAGCCAGCCCAGCAGGGCCAGGAACTGCAGCCAGAGCACGATCGCGGTCGCCGCGCCGCAGCCGGCCGCGCCGTACGGCGCGAAGCCGAGCCGGCCGTACATCAACGCCCAGCCGATCGGCGCGAGCAGCGCGAGACCGAACAGGCCGAAATACATGGTCGGCCGGGTCAGCCCCATACCTTCGCTGGCGCCACGCAGCGCGAAGTAGCCGCACAGCGCCGGCGCGCCCCAGGAGATCGCGCGCACGAAGCCCTGGGCGTCCGCGCGCAAGGTCGGATCCACGCCGATCCAGGCCAGGAAATGCGGCACGGCCAGACGCACCGCAGCGAACAGCACCAGCCCCATGCCGGCCGCGAGCCACAGGGCCTGGCGGAACAGCGCGCCGATCTCCGCGTCGCGCCGCGCGCCCGACAGCTGCGCGACCGACGGCGACAGCGCCATCATCACGCCGAGCGCCGCGACGAAGGCCAGCACCCAGAAATTCGCGCCGACCGACACCGCGCCCAGGGTGTGCGCATCGAGATGGCCGGCCAGCATCGTGTCGATGACGGTCATGCCCACGCCGCTGAGCTGACCGGCCACCAGCGGCAGCGCCAGGCGCACGGTGTCGGCGCATTCGCGCCGCAGGCGCTGTCGATCGAAACGGAACATGGAACCGGCAACACGGCAAGGTCGGCCGCGCAGTCTAGCAGGCCGGTGGCGATGAACCGTGATGCCTGGCGAACGGCGCAGGCAGGCCGCGCGCAGTTGGCCCATACTCCGCCGTCGACAGCCAGTCCCTGCCGCCTCCGATGAGCACAGCGCCTTACGAACAGCCCCTGCCCGCCGCGCCGCCGGCGCCGCCCGCGCCCGCCACGAGCGGGAAATCGTCGGCACCGACGCATTGCGCCAACTGCAATGTGCCGCTGCAGGGCGACTACTGCCACGCCTGCGGCCAGCCGGTCAAAGGCATGATACGGCCGCTGTCGGGATTGACCGCCGACGTCATCGACAGCGTGTTCAACATCGACTCGCGCATCCTGCGCACGATAGGCCCGCTGTATTTCCGGCCCGGCTTCCTGACCAACGAATACTTCATCGGCCGGCGCGTGCGCTACGTCACGCCGTTCCGCCTGTTCTTCTTCCTGACCATCGTCGCGTTCTTCGTCGCGCAGCTGTTCAGCGACCAGATGGGCCTGAGCGCCGCCATCAGCAACGGCATCAAGGCCGGCGACCAGGCGCTGGCCTCGCTGCAGGCGGCAGCGACGCAGCAGGATGCCGCGGCGATCCGCGACAAGCAGCTCGCCGGCCTCGACGCCGCACTGAAGAATCCAGTGCTGCCCACGGAGGCGCGGCGCGAGATCGAGGCCGCGCGCGAGGAAATCCGCAAGATCGCGCAGGAACGCATCGACTTCCTGAAGAAGGCACAGGAAGCCAAGGCGAAGGGCGTGCCGCCGCCGGTGCCGGCGCTGCCGCCGGAAGCCGGCGACGTGAAGCTGCCGCCGACGCCGGAACCGCCGATCGTCATCGAGCCCGACGACGACGGACTGTCATTCAACGGCAAGCCCTGGGACGCGAAGACCAATCCGCTGACCGCATCGTGGCTGCCCGATGCAGGCAATGCCAAGCTCAACGAACTGATCGGCACCGCGGCGGAGAACGTCCGGCACCTGGCGCGCGAACCGAAGCGTTTCGTCGCCGCGTTCTTCAACGTCCTGCCGCAGACCCTGTTCGTGCTGATGCCGCTGTTCGCGGTCATGCTGAAATTCTTCTACATTTTCAAGCGCCGCTACTACACCGAGCATCTCGTCGTCGCGCTGCACAGCCACGCCTTCATCTCGATGAGCATCCTGCTGGTCAGCCTGCTCGGCATGGCCAGCCTGGCGTTTCCGGCCGCCTCCGTGCCGCTGACCTTCCTGATCAAGGCGGCCATCTGCTGGATACCGATCTATCTGCTGCTGATGCAGAAGCGCGTCTATCGGCAGGGCTGGATCATGACCGTGCTGAAATACAGCGTGATCGGCACCTGCTACAGCGTGCTGCTGAGCTTCGCCCTGGTGATCGTGACGCTCATCTCGCTGGTGATCGCGTGATCGTCTACGAGGTCAGCATCGAGGTCGACCGCGATGCCGCCGACGCCTATGCGGACTGGCTGCGCGATCACGTCGCGCAGATCCTGCGCATCGACGGCTTCGTGCAGGCGCAGCGCTACGAGCGCAGCGATCTGCCGGCCGGCACGTCGCGGCGCAGCTTCGTGATCGTCTACCGGGTCCGCGATCAGGCCGCGCTCGACGCCTACTTCGCCGATCACGCCGTCGCGCTGCGCGCCGACGGCGAACGCCGCTTCGGCGGCCGCTTCAGCGCCAGCCGCCGCGTACTGCACGCGCTGGACTGAACGGCCGCAGCGCGCGCCCGACGCGTCAGGCACACGGGCCGCGAACGCTCAGTGCGGCGGCGGACCGTCGGGCGGCGGGCCCGGCGGCCGCATTCCGGGCGGCGGCGGCGGCGGAATGAACGGCTGCAGACGCGCGGCGCGCTGCGACGGGTCCATGCGCAGGAATTCCCGGCGCAGATCGTCGCGCTGCTCGGCCGGGGCAGCCAGCAGCAGGTCGCGGAAAGCCTTGCGCTGCGGCGGGGCGAAGCCGTCGAGCATCGCGCGCATGGGCTCGCGCTCGTCCCCGGGCAGCGACTGCAGCCAGCGTTCGCGCGCGAGCGCGCGGCGTTCGCTGTTGGCACCCTGCAGGAACGCGCGCCGCTCCGGCGGCGCCATGCGCGTGAACTCGTCGCGCAGCCGCGCACGCTCCTCGGGCGGCAGCAGGCGGAAACGCTCGACGCCGCGGCGCACGCGCTCCTGCTGCTCGGGCGACATCTCGCGGAACTTGTGCAGGCGCTCGCGCAACGCGTCGCGCTCTTCCGGCGTCAGCGCCTGCCAGCGACGGAACCGCTCCTGCACACGGGCGCGCTGCTCCGGCGGCATCTCGGCCCAACGCGCTGCAGCCCGGCGCAGGCGTGCCTGACGTTCCGGCGGCAACTGCTCCCACTCGGCCGCGAACGGCTGCAGCTGCTCGCGTTCGGCATCGCTGAGGCTCGCATACGGAATCGGCGCCGGCGGCGACAGGGACCGACCCGGCGGCGCAGTAGCCGGCGGCGGTGGTTGCGCCGCGGCAGACAGTGCGACCAGCGCCAGCAGCAGGCCGGCGGCCAGACGCAGGACGCCATCGGTGCGCATCATCACGCACCTCCGGCGGGTGGTCGGCAGGAGCGGCCTTCAGGACGCATCGTCACCGTCCTCCGGGCCCGGCGGCAGGTCGGCCGGATCCAGCGGATCGCCCTGCCCGTCCTCGAACTCGCTGAGATACAGCAGCAGTTCGGCCTGTTCGGCGGACGTCGCCGGAGCGGCGGTCGTGCCGGGCGCCGGGCGCGCGGCAGCGGCAGGCGCCGACGGCGCCGGTGCCGCCGCAGCGACGGTCGTGGCGGCCGCGAGCAGCACCAGGCTCAGCCATTGTGGTCGGCGTCGGCATCCAGCCATGCATAGAACTCCGGATCGTCGGTCATTTCCAGGGCGCCGTCGGCAAGCAGTTCGGCGTCTTCGGGGGACAGCGGGGGGCCGTTCGGCGCCGTCGGCACCGGACCCGAATCGGGCCACCAGATCGTCACCGCCAGCAGCAGCGAGGTCGCGATCGCCAGTCGGCGCGTCCAGCGCAGCGCCGGCCGGGTGGGCGTCGCCGCGGCCAGGGCCTGCTGTCGCGCACGGTTGAGCCGCGACAGGGTGGCGGCGTCGAGTCCCTGCGCCGAGGCGTCGAGCACGGCACGCGCCTGTTCGGTCCAGTCGTCGGGCGAGGATTTCATCGGTGCGCCTCCAGGGCGCTACGCAGGGCAGCCAGCGCGCGCCACAGATGGGTCTTGACGCTGCCTTCGCCGCAGCGCATGGCGGTGGCCGTGTCGGCCACATCCAGTCCTTCCCAGATGCGCAGCAGGAAGGCCTGGCGCTGGCGCAACGGCAGACCGCGCAGCGCGCCCTCCAGAGCCTGTCCCGCATCCTCGCCGATCAGACGGCCCAGCGGACCGGCTTCCACCGGATCCGCGGCCATCGCGATCGGATCCTCGTCGTCCTCGCGCGCCGCCGGCCACCAGGAACCCAGCCAGCGGCCGCGCACCTGGCTGCGCCGGTGCCAGTCGGTCACCCGGCTGTCGAGCACGCGGTAGAACAGCGGCGGCCAGTCGGCTTCGGACTTGGCGGCGTAGTTGCGCACGAAGGCCAGCATCGCGTCCTGCACCAGGTCCAGGGCTTCGTCGCGACTGCCGACCGACAGCTCGGCAATGCGCAGCGCGCGCCGCTCGACGCTGCGCAGAAAGCCGTCCAGGCGGATCCTGGCGGTGGCCGCTTGCGCCTCGTCCAATGGCATCCAGTCGTAACCCTTTGCCGGTTGTGCCGTCATTCTAGGGAAGCTCCGCACGGGCCGGAATTTTGCCGTTGGTCCCCAAGCCCTGCGGCAACGGCGCCACGGCGGGGCAGCGGCAGGACCGGCACCCGCGGCGACGGCGGCAACCGGTGACGGGACGCTGGGACCATGCGGCGGGCACTGGATTCGGACCTTTCGGGGTTCTCGCGGCGTATCGAGGGCCTCTAACGCGGGCCGCCGGCGGCGGTTGACAGGCGCTAAAGCCAGCAGCGGCGCGGTGGAGCGAACACAGCCGTCGTGTCAAGGGTTGTACACAGCCCCGGCGCGGTGGACGCGGCGCGTCTCACAAATCGCAAAAGTGCCGCATATGACCTTTTTAAGACAATTTAACGCATTGATTTTCAAGGATTATGGCGAATTGATTAAAGATTCGCCAACGGCGGGCGGAGCGCGTATCTACGGCCTTTGCACGCTGCTGCCGGGCGTTCTTCCACAAGCTTATCCACAGGGCTTGTGGATAAACGGCAAATCCCTTCTGAAACAGCCCTCTGCGGACCATTGCTGAAAAAGTCGCCAGCAATGTCGCGGGGCGGCCCGAACGGCTTGGCCGAACCGGTCCCAACGGCCCTGGCGCGGCCGTGGAGGCTCGGACATGATCGGGCTTTCGCCCGCCTGGAGCCTCCGCATGCCCGACGCCACCACGCCCCTGGACCGCCGTCGCTTCCTGAGACTTTCGGCTGCTGCACTGGCCGCCACGCAGACGCCGGCCTGGGCCGCCTCGGCCGTGGACACCTCGGCCGTGGACCCCCATGCGCGCTGGCGCGGCAGGCTAATCGTCAATGCCCTGGGCGGGCTGGGCAATCCGAACGCGCCGGACGCCGACCAGGGCTCGGGCCTGGGCGGCCGCAAGCGCCAGCGCCTGCAGCTGGACGCACGCGAGCGCGCCGACCTGCGCGCCTCCGGCCTCAGCGCCGTCAACTGCACCCTGGGACCGGTCGCCGGCCCGGACGATCCGTTCCAGGGCGCGGTATCCGACATCGGGCTGTACGAGCGCCTGCAGCGCGACTATCCCGACGTGTTCATCAAGGTGCTGCGCGCCGCTGACATCGAGCGCGCCCGGCGCGACGGCAAGGTCGGCCTGATCTACGGCTTCCAGAACACGACCATGATCGGCGACGCGCTGGACCGCGTGGACATGTTCGCCGACCTCGGCGTGCGCGCGATCCAGCTGACCTACAACCCGGCCAACGCGGTCGGCGACGGCGCCATGGCCAAGGAGAACCGCGGCCTGACGCCGTTCGGCCGCGAGCTGGTCGCGCGGCTCAACGACAACCGCCTGATGGTCGACCTGTCGCACAGCGGCGAGAACACCTGCCTCGAAGCCGCGCGCCTGTCCAGACAACCCATCTCGATCAATCACACCGGCTGCCGCGCGCTCGTCGACCTGCCGCGCAACAAGACCGATGCGGAGCTGCGCCTCGTCGCCGAGCGCGGCGGCTTCGTCGGCATCTATTTCATGCCGTTCCTGAATCCCAAGGGCATCGTGACTGCCGACGACGTCGTCGCGCACATCGAGCATGCGGTCAAGATCTGCGGCGAAGACGCGGTCGGCATCGGCACCGACGGTACGGTGACGCAGATCGACGACCTCGACGCCTACCGCACCCTGCTCGCGCGCGAAATCGAGGAGCGGCGCAAGGCCGGCATTGCCGCGGCCGGCGAAGGCCCGCATACCCTGCCGTTCGCGGTCGACCTGCGCGGCGCGGGCCAGTTCTTCCAGCTTGCCGCTCTGCTGGAAAAACGCGGCCACGGCACGGAACGCATCGAGAAGATCCTCGGCCGCAATTTCCTGCGCTACGCCAACCTGATCTGGCAGTAACACTGCGACCGACGACGGAGCCGCCCGCATGTCCGACGAATTCATCGTCCTCGTCAACCGCATGGTCGTGCCGATCGGCCTGATCGCGATCATGTTCAGCATGGGCCTGTCGCTGCGGCCGCGCGAGTTCGCGGAAGTCGCGCGCAACCCGTGCGCGGTGTTCGGCGGCCTGTTCGGCCAGCTCGTGCTGCTGCCGCCGCTGGCCGTGGCGATCGCGGCGCTGTTCCGCCTGCCGCCGGCGATGGCGGCCGGGCTGTTCATTCTCGCGATCTGCCCGGGCGGCATCACGTCCAACGCGATCACCTACGCGGCCAAGGCCAATGTCGCGCTCGCGGTCGTGCTGACCACGTTGTCCAGCCTGATCACGGTATTCACGATTCCGCCGCTGCTGAACTGGGCGCTGACGCATTATTTCGTCGCCGGCGAAGTGCCGCCGCTGTCGGTGCCGGCGACGATGCTGCAGCTCGCGCAGATGACCTTGGCGCCGATTCTCGGCGGCATGCTGGTGAACCATCTGTGGCCGAACGCCGCGGCGCGGCTGACGGTCTGGCTGCGGCCGGCCTCGCTGATCGTGCTGATCGCGGTCATCGCGTTCGCCGTGCTGGCCAGCGTGGAACTCGTCGTCGCGAACCTGCTGCAGGCCGGACCGGCCGCCTATCTGCTGAATGCCGCGAGCATGGCGCTGGGCCTGGTCATCGCCGCACTGCTGCGGCTGGACCGCAACGACAGCCTGACCGTCGCGATCGAGGTCGGCATCCACAACGCGACGATGGCCACGTTCCTGTCGCTGTCGGTGCTCAAGGACATGGCGCTGGCGATCACGCCGACGATCTACGGCATCATCATGATCGCCAACGCCGGCCTGCTGGTGCGCTGGCTGCGCCGGCGCGCCGCAGCGGCTGCAGCAACCGCATGAACCTGCGCTTCATCGACGGTGCGCAGGTGCGCGCGCAGCTGGATCTCGGCGACTGCATCGCGGCGCTGCGCCCGGCGATGATCGCCCTGTCCCAGGGCCGCGCACGCCAGCCGCTGCGCAGCGTGCTCGACCTGGACGACGGCGACGCGTTCGGCGTGATGCCCGGCGCGCTCGCCGACGGCCTGTTCGGCGCAAAGCTCATCAGCGTGTTCCCGCGCAATTTCGAGCGCGGCCAGTCCTCGCATCAAGGCGTGATCGTACTGTTCGACCGCGACAGCGGCGCGCCGCAGGCCGTGGTCGACGCGAGCGCCGTGACCGCGCTGCGCACCGCGGCCGCGTCGGCACTGGCCACCGACGCGCTCGCGCGGCGCGACGCCAGCGTGTTGACCCTGCTCGGCTACGGCGAGCAGGCGGCGACGCATCTGGCGGCAATCTCGCGCGTACGCGCCATCACCCAAGTGCGCATCTGGGGCCGCTCGCCCGAGCGCGCCGCCGCTTTCGTCGCGCGCGAGAACGAAGCCGCCGCCGCGCGCGGCCAGCGACTGCAGGTCTGCAACACGGTGGCCGCCGCCGTCGCCGGAGCCGACGTGATCTGCACCCTGACCGCCGCGCAGGAACCGATCCTGTCCGGCGACGAACTCGAACCGGGCATGCACCTGAACCTCGTCGGCTCGGGCCGCGCCGGGCCGGCCGAAGTCGACCACGGCGTGGTCACGCGTGCACGCTTCTTCGCCGACCACCGCGAATCGGTGCTGCGCCAGGGCGCCGAGTTCCTGCGCGCGCAGCAGGCCGGCCTCGTCGACGAATCGCACGTGCTCGGCGAAATCGGCGAGGTGCTGGCCGGAACCCTGGCCGGCCGCACCGACGAGGCGCAGATCACCGCGTACAAGTCACTCGGCAGCATCGTGCAGGATCTGGCCGCGGCGCAGTACCTGCTGCGCCGCAGTCGCGAGCCGGACGCGCCCCTGGGTTTCTGAGGCGGCTGCCTCCATCCATGCGACAGGCCTGCCGAGAATCGAACCCGTATCGCGCCCTTACAATCTGCGCCCATGCCTGAGATCTTGCGCGTCGCCGTGCCGGTGCCGCTGCCGCAGCTGTTCGACTACCTGGCGCCGCGCGGTGCGCTGCCGCAGCCGGGCTGCCGCGTGCTCGTGCCGTTCGGGCCGGGGCGTCAGGTCGGCATCGTCGTCGGCAGCGCCGACGACAGCGAGCTGCCGCGCAGCAAGCTCAAGCCGATCAGCGCGGTACTCGATGCACAGCCGCTGCTCGGCGGCGAACTGCTGGCGACCCTGCAGTGGGCCGCACGCTATTACCAGCATCCGCTCGGCGCGGTACTGGAGACCGCGCTGCCGGTCGGCCTGCGCCAGGCCAAGCCGCTGCCGCTGGAGGGCTATCGCGCGCTCGCCCTCAGTGCCGACGGACGCGCAACGTCGGCCGACACCCTGCGCCGCGGCACGCGCATCCGCGAGCTGTTCGAGCGTCTGGCCGACGGCCCGTTGACCTATGCCGCACTGGACCTGGCCCTGCCGCGCTGGCGCGACAGCGCCTCGGCGCTGCGCCAGCGGGGCCTCGTCGAGACCGTCGCGATCGCCGTCAGTCAGGCCGTCGTCGAACCGCTGCCGGCGCCGGCGCTGAACCCGGCCCAGCAGGGCGCAGTCGCTCGCGTCGGCGCCGCGCTGGACCGTTTCCAGGCCTGGCTGCTCGAAGGCGTGACCGGCAGCGGCAAGACCGAGGTCTATCTGGGCCTGATCGAGCGCGTGCTGGCGCAGGGACGCCAGGCCCTGATGCTCGTGCCCGAGATCGGCCTGACGCCGCAGACCCTGCGCCGCTTCCGCGACCGCTTCGGCCATCGCGTGCATGCGCTGCATTCGGGTCTGGCCGAGGCCGAGCGCTCGCGCGCCTGGCTGGCCGCCGCACGCGGCGAGGCCAGCGTCATCCTCGGCACGCGCTCGGCCATCTTCGCGCCGCTGCCGAAACTCGGCCTGATCGCCGTCGACGAAGAACACGACGCCTCGTACAAGCAGCAGGATGGCTTCCGCTACTGCGCGCGCGACCTGGCCCTGGTTCGCGCGCGCTCGCTCGGTATCCCGGTCGTGCTGGGTTCGGCGACGCCGTCGCTGGAGAGCCTCGCCAATGCTGCCGCCGGCCGCTACGAGCGGCTGGAGCTGCCATTGCGCGCCGGCAGCGCGCAGCCGCCGCAGCTGCGCATCGTCGATGCGCGGCGCACGCGGCTGGCCCACGGCCTGGGCCCGGAACTGCTGACCGCGCTGCGCGCGACCCTGGCCCGTGGCGAACAGGCGCTGATCTTCCGCAATCGGCGCGGCTATGCGCCGGTACTGCTCTGCCACGACTGCGGCTGGCATGCGGACTGCGAGCGCTGCGCCAAGCCCATGACCCTGCATCGCCAGCGCGGCCGGCTGGTCTGCCATCACTGCGAGGCCGAGCGGCGCGTGCCGATGCAATGCCCCGAATGCGGCGGCACGCAGCTGATGCCGCAGGGCCAGGGCACCGAACGGCTCGAGGAAGCGCTCGGTGAGCTGTTTCCGCAGACCGCGATCGTGCGTATCGACCGCGAGACCACGCGGCGCCGCGGCGCACTGGAAGCGCTGCTGGACCGGCTCGGTCCACACCAGCCCGGCATCTATGTCGGCACTCAGATGCTGGCCAAGGGACACGATCTGCCGAACCTGACCCTGGTCGCGATACTGGGCGTCGACGAGGGCCTGCACAGCATCGACTTTCGCGCCAGCGAACGCCTGGGCCAACTGATCGTCCAGGTCGCCGGCCGCGCCGGCCGCGCCGACAAACCGGGCAGCGTGCTGCTGCAGACCCATCATCCGGATCATCCGCTGCTTGCGACTCTGCTGCGCGGCGGCTATCGCACGCTCGCGCAAAGCCTGCTGGCCGAGCGCCGCGCGGCCGAGCTGCCGCCGTATGCGCACCTGGCGCTGCTGCGCGCCGAGGCCAAGGACGCAGCCGCGCCGCAGGAATTCCTCGACGCCTGCGCGGCGGCGGCCGGCAGCGCCGACGGCGTCGCGCTGTCAGGTCCGCTGCCGGCGCCGATGCCGCTGCGCGCCGGCATGACGCGCAGCCAGTTGCTGTTCTGCGCGACCGAGCGCGCGCGCCTGCAGGCGGCGCTGCCGGGCTGGATGGAACTCTGGCGCCAGCTGCCAACGGCGCGGCGCGTACGCTGGTCCCTCGATGTGGACCCGGTCGATCTCTACTGAATTGAAGGCAAACTTGTGAGCATTCCATGCAAACGCAAAAGATCCCGCACGTGGTCATCGTCGGCGGCGGTTTCGGCGGGTTGTGGGCCGCCCGCGCGCTGGCCCGCAGTCCGGTCCGCGTCAGCCTGATCGACCGGGTCAACCATCATCTGTTCCAGCCGCTGCTGTACCAGGTCGCCACCGCCGGCCTGTCCATGCCCGATATCGCCGCGCCGCTGCGGCATATCCTGCGCCGCCAGCGCAACGTGACCGTGCTGCTCGGCGACGTCGTCGACATCGACTGCAATGCACGCCGCCTGCGCTGCGCCGACGGCAGCGAAACCGACTACGACTACCTGATCGTCGCCAGCGGCGCACGCCACGCCTACTTCGGCCGCGACGACTGGGCCGCGCATGCCCCCGGCCTCAAGACTCTCGACGACGCACTGCTGATCCGGCGCAAGGTGCTGACCGCATTCGAACGCGCCGAGGCCGAACCCGACGCGGACAAGCGCGCGGCCTGGCTGAACTTCGTCGTGATCGGCGGCGGACCGACCGGCGTCGAACTCGCCGGCACCCTGGCCGAGATCGCGCGGCATACCCTGCGCCGCGAGTTCCGCCGCGTCGATCCGGCCGCCGCACGCGTGCTGCTCGTCGAGGCCGGACCGCGCGTGCTCGCGGCGCTGCCCGAATCACTGTCGGCCAGGGCCGCCGCGCAATTGCACCGGCTCGGTGTCGAAGTGCATGCGGGCCGCGCCGTGACCGCGGTCGATGGCGACGGCATTGCGCTCGGCGAGGAACGCATCACCGCGCGCACGGTGCTGTGGGCCGCCGGCGTCGCGGCGTCACCGCTGGGTCGCTGTCTCGGCGCACCGCTGGACCGCGCAGGCCGCGTGCTGGTCGCCGATGATCTGAGTCTGGCCGAACATCGCGAAGTGTTCGTCGTCGGCGACCTGGCGAGCAGGCAGCAGGACGGCAAGCCCGTGCCCGGCGTAGCGCCGGCGGCCAAGCAGATGGGCACGCATGCGGCGCAAACGATCCGCGCCGAACTCGCCGGCCGGTCGCGCAAGCCATTCCGCTATCACGACGTCGGATCGCTGGCGACGATAGGCCGCATGGCTGCCGTCGCCGACCTCGGCCACGTGCGCCTGTCGGGCCTGATCGCCTGGTGGTTCTGGCTGCTCGTGCACATCCTGTTCCTGATCGGATTCCGCAGCCGCCTGATCGTGCTGATCAACTGGAGCTGGTCCTACTGGACCTACCAGCGGCACGCGCGAATCATCGTCGGCCAGCCGCCGCCGGAACAGGCTGGCTGAGCGGATGCCGGAAACGACGACGGCCCCTTGCGGGGCCGTCGTTTTTACCTGGGTCTGCAGCGATTACGCGACGAACAGCGCGCGCATCTTCTTCATCGCATTCGCCTCGATCTGGCGGATGCGCTCGGCCGAGACGCCGTACTCGTCGGCCAGTTCCTGCAGGGTGGCCTTCTCGCCATCCTTGAGCCAGCGGCGCGTGATGATGTCGCGCGAACGCGGGTCCAGACGCGACATGCCTTCGCGCAGCGCTTCGAGCTGGTTCTCTTCCTGATCGTCGTTGGCCAGCGATTCGTACGGATCGGCGCGATGATCGACGAGGTAGGCCACCGGAGCCGGCGGCGCTTCGTCGTCGTTGTCGCTTGGCGCATCGAAGCCGACGTCACGGCCCGACAGGCGCGATTCCATCTCGAGCACGGTCGCCAGCGGCACGCCGAGCTCCTTGGCGACGGTCTGCGCCTCGTCGTGGCTGAGCCAGCCCAGACGCTTCTTCGACTTGCGCAGATTGAAGAACAGCTTGCGCTGCGCCTTGGTCGTGGCGACCTTGACGATGCGCCAGTTGCGCAGGATGAACTCGTGCATCTCGGCGCGAATCCAATGCACGGCGAAGGAGACCAGACGCACGCCGAGGGTCGGGTCGAAGCGCTTGACCGCCTTCATGAGTCCGATATTGCCTTCCTGCACCAGGTCGCCGAGCGGCAGGCCGTAGCCCTGGTAGCCGCGCGCGACGTGAACCACGAAACGCAGGTGGGAGAGCACCAGACGCTTGGCCGCATCGAGATCGTTGTCGCGGCGAAGCTGTTCGGCGAGCTGCTGCTCTTCGTCCTGGGTCAGCATCGGGACGCGATGCGTGGCGCTGATGTAAGCCTCGAGGCTGCCCAGTGCGCTCGGAACCGGCAGGTTGTTGCTGACAAGGGCAAGCGCTTCGGTCATGGCTTGAAACCTCCAATACTGGATCACAGGTTAGCACTCGCCTGTACTGAGTGCTAAGAACCGCGGGAGTTCCCGGCGAGGGAGTTCCGCGCGAACGGCCATTAGTGTACCAGCAAGTACAGGAAAAGGGTTAAACCTCCGTGAATCGTCATATGCGGATATGCGACACCACCGAGATTGCGACTTAACCCTTTGATAGAAAAGGGTTGTTAGTCATGCCATCGGAGCATAGAGCGGTTTGGCCGGCTCCGCTTCGCCGCCGGCGAGCAAGCCCTGCAACACCAGGATCAGGGTCGCGAGCTGCGCCGCCAGGCTGTCGTCGCCGTCGCGCCAGCTCGCGAGGATCTGCCGCAACAGCGCCGGAACCCTCACCAAGCCGCCCTGCTCCAGGCTGTCGGCATGACCGGCCACACGCGTCAGCGCGGTGCCGGACTGATGCCGCAGTCCCTGGCGGGCCCAGGACGCCAGATCGTCGAACAGCTGGTGCAGCACTCGGACCAGGCCCTGTGCGCCGAGTTCCGGGACTGCCGCGGGCAAGGTCTGCGGATCGGCCTTGCCGGCATGCAGCACGACGGCGCGGCGCGCCGTCAGCACGGCCAGCGGGCTCAGACAGACCTCACCGGCCTCCAGCCGCACCGTTCCGGCGATCTGCCGCGGCGGATCCGCCGCATCGGCAAGCACGGCCGCGAGCGCGTCCACGGCGCCGGCCGCGGCCGGCTCGTGGACCAGGGTCAGCCGCACCCAGTCAGCCGCATCGCCTGCGCCGTCGTCGGCACTGCAGCGCAGCCGGCCGCGCAGGGTCTGCGCGGCGGCGTCCCAGCCCCATTCGCCGACCTCGGCGACCGGCAGCACGTGGGCGTGGGCAATGGCCTGGCGTGGCCGGACGAAATCCGGCGCGGCTTCGCGCAGATGTCGCGCCAGCACGGCCGCGCCGGGCTGGCGCAGCGGCGCGACCAGGCCGTCCCAGGAACGCGGCGACAGCGGCAGCACGCTGGTCTGCCGCGTCAGCGCCGCGATGTCGACCAAACCGTTCGCGCGCCGCTTGGCGCCGCGTGTGACGACCTGGGCGGCGGCGAGCTGTCCGAGGCTCTGCCCGGCCACGCGGCGATTCAGCAGCGATGTCGCTGCGGCACCCTCCTCGCGCGGCCATTGGCGTTCGAGCACGGTGACCGCCAGGGTGTCAGGATCGGCGAACAGCACGCGTGCGCCCTCGGCATGCTCCTCGCTCCAGCATTGCAGGCCGAGCGAGACGAGCTTGAGGTGATCCAGCGCGACCTCGCCGCGTACGCCGACCCCGAGAATCTGGCTCGCCGGCAACGGCGCTGCCGCGTTCCCGGCTGCGGCGCGCGCGGCGCCGAGGCGGGCAGCGAGTTCCGCCAGCAGCTCCAGGAGACGCTGCGGATCGAAACGACTGGAGCGCGCCGCCTGGGCCAGGATCAGCCCGCGCAGTTCGTCCAGGCACTCGCCGGGCCAGCGCCAGCCCAGGGCGGCGAAGCGGTCGCGCAGCGCCACGTAGTCGGCCTCCAGCGGCGTCCACGCCTGACTGCTGCCGTCCAGCCAGAGCCGGCGCAGGAAGCGCTGCGCCGCAGCGAACGCAGCCTCGGCATCCGTGGCGAATCCGCTGGTTGCGGTCTCGCCGTTGCGCGGCGACAGTTCGACGACGGCGTCCTTACCGGCCGCAGACTGGCGGAACGCCCAGACGGCGACGGCCACATGCTCGCAATTGCCGCCGAGCCGGCAGTCGCAGCGCGCATGGGCCAGATTGCTGCGCGAGAAGAAACGCACCGTGCACAGCGGCAGGTGCGCGGTCGGCGTCGGCATCGACGGCTGCCAGGCAGCGAGCCGCACGACCGGCCGTGCGGCCGCAAGACGCCTCGCCTGCTCCAGCACGGCCGGCGCCAGCGCGGTGCCGAGCGCCGCATCGTCGAAATCGCCGGGATGCCAGCCCGTTTCCGCCACCGGCTCGGCGGCGGAAACAACGTCTGCGGCATCGGGCGCCTGCGCCTGCGCGTGCGCCCAGTGCTGATAGGCCAGCACCAGGGTCACGCGGTGCCGGCAAAGGCCGGCGGCCGGACAGCTGCATGCGGCCTCGCGTACTGAACGCCCCGGCGCGAGGCTGGCCTGCTGGCCGTCGTCGTAGCGCGCCTGCACGGTCGCATCGGCCAGCACCTCGATCTGCGGCAGACGGCCTTCGGCGATGTCCTTCTGCGCGCGCTTGACGAAGCCCGGATTGGTCAGCGCCGTCAGCGCATCGAGGCCGAGTTCGAGCAGATCCCTACGCCGGGTCATCAGCGCACCTTCCCGGCCAGCCAGGCCGCCAGTTCGCCCGGCGTCATCGCGCCGACCTCGGCGCCGACCTTGACCAGCCGCGCCGCGGTCTCGCGGTCGTAGTTGGGCTTGGCCTGCGCGTCGAGCGCGGCCAGGCCGAGCACGCGGCAGCCGGCCTGCACCAGCGCTTGCACGCGGCGCACGAGTTCGCCCGGATCGCCGCCTTCGTAGAAGTCGCTGATCAGCACGATCAGCGTGCGCGCCGGATTGGCGACGTGACCCTGCGCATAGGCGACGGCCTTGGCGATGTCGGTACCGCCGCCGAGCTGCACCTTCATCAGCAGTTCCACCGGATCGGCGACGTCGCGGGTCAGGTCGACGACCGCGGTATCGAACGCGACCAGGCGCGTGCTCATGCCCGGCAGGTTCCACAGACAGGCCGCGGTCACCGCCGCATGGATCACCGAGTCGACCATGGAACCGCTCTGATCGACGAGCAGGATGATGTCCCAGCGCTGCGCGTGCCGGCGCGAGCGGCTGATGAACTGCAGCGACTCGACGAACAGGCGCCGCCGCTGCGGATCCCAGCGCGCGAGATTGCGCCGCACGGTGTGCGCGAAATCGAAATTGCGCGCGATCTTCAGGCGCGAACGCCGGCGCCGGTCGCGCGGCCCGGCGAACGCCTGGCGCACCTCGGTCGCGAGCTTGTCCATGAGGCGGCGCACGACCTCGGCGACGATGCGCCGCGCCGCGGCGAGCACGGCCGGGTTCATCAGATGCTTGGTCTGCAGCACCGCGCGCAACAGGCTCGGCGAGGGCTCGATGCGCTCCAGCACGTCGAGGCTGGTCACGACCTCGGTGATGCCGTAGCGCTCCACCGCATCGCGCTCCAGGCGCTCGATGACTTCCTGCGGAAACAGGCGGTGCACATCGTTGATCCAGTCCGGCGCGGTCAGCTGCGACGGATCGAGACTGCCGCTGCGCTCGCCGCGCAAGGCACGCTCGGGATCGCGGCCGTACAGCCATTCCAGCGCCGCGTCGGCTGCCTGCGCCGCGTCGGTCAGCCCGCCGAGCGCGCCCTGGGCCGGCTCGCCGAGCAGCAGTCGCCAGCGCGCCAGCGCGGTCGGTATCGGAAAACTCATGCGACCGGCTCCCCGTCGGCGGCAACCAGCCCCCAATGCGCCAATGCCTCCCAGACGCGCCGTTCCTGCTGCGCAAGGCGGGCCAGCGCCAGCGCATCGCCGTCGCCGGGCAGCGGCGCGGTCAGCGCGCGCCGGGACAGATGGCTCGCATCGTGCAATTGCAGCAGCGCGCTCGCCAGGCGGCCGCGCTCGCGCGCCGGCAGCCAGGCAAAGGCGCCGCGCAAGGCCGGCAGCGCACGCAGGAAATCGCCGTCGTCGAGCGCGGCGACCAGCGCGTCGATGCCGGTGATGAAGGCCGGTTCCTCGGCAAGCTGTTCGCGCGCGAGCGCGAGCAGGCCGGCCACGGCGTCGCCGAGCGACGCCGCCGAGACGCCGCCGAGCAAGGCGACGGCCGCGGCCAGATCGACGCCGCCGGTGTCGCGGCTCAGCTGCGGAAGACTCAACAGGGCGCCCAGCGCCGCGCCGCGGCTCAACGGCGCCGCGGCGGCGTCGTGCGCCTTGCGCGCGAACACGGCCAGCGCGCGCGCCAGCTCCAGCGGCAGATCCCGGCGCCCTTCGCTGTCGTCGGCATGCCGGCCGCGCAGGAGATCGCGCACGGCGATGACCGCGCGCAGATGGGCGAAGGCTTCGGCCTCGACGATCGCGACCGGCGGCTCGTACAGCCACAGCGCGCGGTCGTAGGCGGCCTCGATCACGACCGCGAGCAGCGGCGCGCCGGCGACGTCGAGCAGCTCGCCGTGACGGAACAGCGGATAGAGCACGCCGAGCGCTTCACCGAGCGCCTCGAAGCGCGGCGCGGTCGCGATCGCCGCGCGCAGATCGGCCAGCACGGCGTCGCCGACCGCGGCGAGCCCGGCCAGCGCCGCCGTATTCAGTCCCTGCGCGAGCGCGACCACGTCGTCGCGCGCGCTGCGCAGCTTTTCTTCGAGCACGGCGCGCGCCGCATCGGCCACGGTCGCGCCGTAGGCGCCGGCTTCGATCAGCGCGGCCTGCTGTTCCAGCGGCTGGGCCAGGCGCCAGCGTTCGCTGCGCTCGCCCGACAGCGCGAGCGAAGGTCCGTGCATGCGCGTCACGCCTGGAATGCCGAGCAGCAGCAGGCGGTGCAGCAGGCGGCTGCAGCGGCGGCCCTGCGGCTCGAGCAGGTCGATCTCGCGCTGGCCGTCCAGGGTGATCGCGAGTTCGGCCAGTTCGCGCTCCACCGAATCCAGCAGCGGCGGCCGCGGCGTCGCCGGCGCGAGGCGGCCGCGCCGGTCGCCCGCAAGCACGTCCATGACTTCGACGAGCAGCGGCGCGGTGCCGGGCCGTATCGTGCCGCGATACGTCCACGGCAGCGGCGCTTCCTGGGCATCCTTGAGCAGCGTCGCGGCGACCGCATCGAGCCAGTCGGCGCGCAGCGGCTGGGCATGGCCGCGCAACCGGGCCAGGCCGAGCGCGTGCGTCTGCAACGCGATCAGATCGGCCGTCGACGCCGTCAGCTTGCGCGCGCGCAGCCGCTCGGCGATGTCGCGCAGCAGCCGCCGGCCGGCGCCGGCACAACCGTCTTCCCAGAGCCATTGGTAGTACAGCGGCGAGGACATGCCCGAGGCATAGCCCTGGAACGCATCGAGCCGCCTGAAGCTGTAGGGCACGAGGAACGAACCGTGGCGCAGCGGCGATTCCTCCGACACGGGCGGCTGGGGCACGGCCGGCTCCGCGTGCGTGACTGCGACGTCGGCGTCGCGCCAGCGTCGGGCCAGCGCCGGCGCGTGGTAACCGCCGCAGACCACGAGGACTTCGCCGTCGTCACGCGCCAGGGCCCAGGCGATCCAGCGCGCCATCATGGTCTCGCGCGCAGCATTGCCCGGCGAACCCGGATCGTCGCCGCGCAGCTGGCGGAAATGCGTTTCCAGCTGCAGCGCGAGCGTGTCGACGTCGCCGTCCTGTTCGAACAGGTGATCCCACAGCGCGTCGCGACCGTCGATCGCGAGACGCTCGCCGAGCGCGCGTTCATACGCGTCGGCGCGCGCTTCGTGCTCCGCCTCGGGCGCATCCGCGTAGCGGTTCGGCAGATCGTCCATTGCCGCATGCCAGGCCGGCAGGTCGATGAAACGCAGTTGCGCACCGACCGCACGGGCGCCGGTCAGCGCCTGCCACTCCGGCGAATGCTCGGCGAACGGCGTCCACGAACCGCGCTGCACGCCGCCGCCCGACAGATAGCTGTAGATCGCCAGCGGCAAGGCATGGCCGAGGAACAGCTCGTCCAGCCGCGCATTGAAATCGGCCGGACCCTCGATCAGCACGTAGCGCGGGCGCAGCGCTGCGATGCGCGCGGCGACGAGCCGCGCGCAGGCCGGGCTGTGGTGGCGCACGCCGACGATGCAGGGCGCGCGCGCGCTCATGGCAGGCGGTGCCGCGCCTCGAAATAGGCGCGCCAGTGCGCGCCGGCCTTCTTCGCGACCTTCTGCTCGAAATAGCGGCGCAGCTTGGCACGATCGTCGGCGTCGTCCTTGACTACGGTGCCGGCGATGCAGTCGACGAGGTCGGCCTCGCTGCCGGCGCGCTGTTCGAGGAACCAGGCGCGCACGCCGACCGCATGCGCGACGTTGACCGCCTCGGCCGTGGACATGACCGCGTTCAAGGTGTCCATGCCGCCGTCGCGGCGGCCGTTCTCACCGCTCGCGCGCAGGTCGCGGAACGTCGTGACGAGCAGTTCGAGCACGGGTGCAGGCACGCTCTGCGGAATGCCGCTGCGCGCGAGCAGTTCGGCCGAGGCCTGCTGCACCAGGGCCAGCTCGCGCTCGTAGTCGAGGATCGGAAACACGGTCTCGAAATCGAAGCGGCGTTTGAGCGCGGCCGACATCTCGTTGACGCCACGGTCGCGTGTGTTCGCCGTCGCGATGATGTTGAAGCCTTCGCGTGCGTAGAGCATCGCGTGCTCGCCGGCCAGTTCGGGCACGGCCATGACGCGGTCCGACAGCATGCCGAGCAGGCAGTCCTGCACTTCCAGCGGCGCGCGCGTGATTTCCTCGAAGCGCACGATGCGCCCGTCGCGCATGCCCTGGTACAGCGGTGCCGGCACGAGCGCGCGCGGGCTCGGACCTTCGTTGATCAGCAGCGCGTAGTTCCAGGAGTACTTGATCTGGTCCTCGGTGATCGACGCGCCGCCCTGTATGGTCAGGGTGGACACGCCGCAGACCGCCGTCGCCAGCAGTTCCGACAGCAGCGACTTGGCCGTGCCGGGTTCGCCCACGAGCATGAGGCCGCGGCCGGTCGCCAGGGTCACGAGCATGCGCTCGATCGCCGCGGCCGGCGCAACGATCTTGCGCGTGACGCCGAGCGCCGCATCGCCGAGCACGAACGCGCGCGCGGCCTTGAGGCTCAGCGCCCAGCCCGGCGGCCGCGGATCGCGGTCGACGGCAGCGAGGCGCCGCAGCTCGTCGGCATGGAGGATTTCGGCCGGCGGCCGCTGCAGGGGCGGTGCAGGGGCATCGGATCGTTTCGTGGCCATCATGCGCATCCGGTTCGTGGAACTCTGAAAATGATGTTGTTCAACCTGCGTCGGCAGCGAACAGCGCGAAGCAGCGCATGTCCGGTACGCACGCGGAAGTCGCGACACCGCCGCGCTCGCCGCACCGCAGACACCATCGGGATCTTCCCCGCGATGGTCAGGCGCAGAGCATCTGCATGTCGCGAATCAGCTCGCTCGCCGCGATCGGGTCCAGCACCGAGAACGGCTTGCCGTTCTGCATGCCGCCCCATTCGCTGGCCTTGCCGACCTGCAGCTCGTTCAAGGTCTGCTCCGGATATTCGTCGACGAGGCCGACGATGATGCCGGGCTCGAAACCGAGCTCGATCACGAGGTCGCGCGCCAGCGGCTTGGTGAAATACCAGATGCCGCCGCCGTCCTGGGCCTGGCCGCGGCGCCAGCCCTTGTTGACCAGGCCGAGCACGCGCCCGGTCGGCACGACCTTGCCCTTCCAGCGAGCCAGCTCGGTCCTCGCGCGTTCCTCCTCGCTGAACGCGAAGCTCTCGCGGCCGATCTGCGCGAACGGCTGCAGCAGCTCGTAATCGGCGAACAGCTGGCCGAACGCCGCTGCGGTTTCCGCCGGCATCTCCAGCGCATGCGGCAGCCCCAGGCGCAGGCGTTCCCCCTGGGCGAGTTGCAGCGGCGTATCGTCGGCGTCGGCGCAGCTGCCATCCTCGGCGACGCGGAAGCACTGCAGCAGCCGGCCGCCCTGCGCGGCATCGTCGGATTCCATTTCGTAGACGCCCCAGACCAGGCGCTGCACGAGGTGGCGCACGAGCGGATGTCCGGCCAGGAAGCGCTCGAACACCGGCAGGTCCCAGCGCCGCCGCGAACACATGGCGTTTTCCAGGCGCAGCACCTGCTGACTCGCGATCGTGCGCACGTCCTTCTTGAGCTGCTTGTAGCGCTCCACCGCCGCAGCAGCCAGCGCGTCGTCGTCGCTCTTCCTGGGCTTGGGCAGATCGCCCAGGCGCGCGCCGTCGCTGTCGCGCACATAAGGCTTCAGCGCCTCGTCGAAGCCGACGCGGAAACGGCGCGGGCCGAAGTCCAGCTCCAGCGTGCCGGCCGCGTCCAGCCCGAGATCCGGCGCGAGGCGGTCTTCGAGTTCCTCGGCGCTGAGGCCGCGCGCATCCGCCACCGCGGCTATCTTCTCGCGCGCCTTGTCCTGTAGCCCCTTGAACTTGACCTTCTGCGCGATGCCGTTGAGCAGCATCAGCGCGACATCGCTGCCGATGGCCGCGAGCACGTCGAGGCCGGACACCGCGCGCGCATGCGCGCCCTCGCCGGGCCAGTTGCGGATCAGCGGCGTAAGCCGGCGCGCCGTCTCGTCGTTGCCGAGCCAGCCCAGTGCAGTCATGCCCCAGCTTTCCTTGGACGGCGCGGCCGCCGCGAGCCAGGCGTTGAACAGATCCCAGGCGAAGTCGCCGAGCGATTCGGGGGTGAAGGCTGCGGCGACCTGGCCGATGCCGGCATAGAGCTCCTCGTTGCTCGGGAACGTGAGCATGCTGCCGAGATGATCCAGCGCCGCGTCGGGCAGCGCCTTGCCGTTCGCGCGCAGCAGCGGCCGGCGCCAGCCGCGCGGCGCCCAGAACGCCGGCAACGCGCCGCGCCGGCTCGGGAAGCGGTCCAGCGGATCTTCGGCGAGCATGATGCGCACGGCCGTGGTGACGTCGTCGCGGCCGTAGCGTGCGGCGACGTCGAGGATCAGCGCCTCGTGCCCGTTGCCGGCGAGGAAACGCAGGGCAGCGCCGGCGCAGTCGCGCGCCTCGCCGGCCTTGCCCAGAGCCGGCGCGATCAGCGCGGCCGCGGCATGTTCCGGATAGCGCAGCAGCCAGTCGCGGCCGAACTGGCGCAAGGTCTTGAGCTTGGCGTAGGCACGCGCTGCCGTCGAAGCCAGCTCCACGTCGGCGAATTTCAGCGCGAGATCGGTGAACGTCGACGGGCTGCGGCGGATCGCGCGCAATGCGCCGGGCCAGGCGTCGAGACCGAAGCGCGCGAGCATGTAGCCGACGTTGGTGTCGGAGCTGCCCTCGCCGGCCAGGCAGTTCCAGACGTCGAGCGCGAGCGCGTCGGGGAGGCGGCCGATCACGCCGCCGTTGACGTTGAGGTAGATGTAGCGCCGGTTCTGCTTCAGGCGCTGCCACACCGAACGCAGCGCGTCCATGTCGTGCCGGTTCAATGCCGCGACGGCTTCGTCGAGCAGCTGTTTTTCCAGCACCGCATCGATGATGCAGTAGCTGTAGTTGAGACCGAGTTCGCCGAGCAGGGTCAGCGGATCGGCGCCGACCGCGGCGACGCGGCGCTTTTCCCAACCGTCGAGCTCCGCCGCGTTCGCGCGTTCGGTTTCGTCCCAATGCATCGAGGTCGGCACGGCGAGCGGTGCGAGTCCGGCGATACTGGCCTGCGCCTTGCGCGGCTTCAGCCACGGCGGATCGGCCAGCACGCGCGGCAGATCCTCGACCGCTGCCACGTCGGCCGGACCGGCCAGCTGCGCGAGCTGGCGGTCGACGACGGCGCTCGACGCCGCGTCTATCCACGGCCGCAAGTCCGGCAGCGCGACGGCCTGGCTCTGCAGCAGGCCACCGAGCAGCGGCACGAGCGCGCCGCTTTCGCGGCCGCCGCCGGCGACGACGCGGGCCAGCGCCGGAATCGCCGCGAGCGGCCAGCGCTGCACCGCCTGGTTCAGGCGCTGCAGGCAGGCCTTGCTCGAACCCGCCGCGCGTGCCAGCGCCTCCACGGCCGCCGGTACGCCCATGGCCGTCAATGCGTCGCCGGGATAGTCCAGCGCCGGCGCGCCGATGAACACCGTCACCGCGTCGAGGCGGCGCTCCTGCAGCACGGTCGCGAGCATGATGCTCTGGTGAAAGATCGAGCTGTATTCGATCCGGACCGCCTGCGCCGCGGCGATCGCGGCCGGATCGGTCGCGGTCAGCTGCAGCCAGTTGAGCGCAGCCGGCGCGCTCGGGCCGGACAGCTGTAGAGCCAGCCGGTTCGACAGCTCCGGCAGATCCGGCAACAGCAGGGCCACGGCGACCTGTCGCGCCGGATGCAGCGACGCGATCTCGGCTTCGATCCGATCCGCCGCTGCGCGCCACTGCGCCTCGGGCGCCTGGGCGAGGAAGCGGCGGAAGTACAGCTCTTCGCCGCTGATCACGTAACCCCACTGCGTGGTCGCCAGGCCGCTGACCTGACGACTCACGCGGACGACGTGGCGCACCTCGCGCTGACTGTTCCATTCGCGCTCGGATTCGACGGCGTAGCGCTGCGCCTGCAGCAGCACGCCGACCGCCGCGACGAGGCCGCGCCGCGCGATCAGCTCGCGCGCGATGCTGCCGCGGCTGTTCCGGTCCAGCAGCGCGCAGGCCAGCGCCAGCAGCATCGCATCGCCCGCCTCGCTGCCCGCCGGCTCCTGCTGCTGCAACCGGTCTGCGGCCTCGTGCAAGGTGGCCGACAGCGCCGGATCGGTCGCCGAGAAATCGAACTCCAGCGACTTGGCCATTTCTGCGCAGGCGAGGTTCCAGGACTCGCGCGTTTCGCCGCCGCACGGCAGTCCCGGAAAGCGCCGCGAAGGCAGCGGTTCGAGCACGCGCTGGTCGTAGGTCGAGGTGAGCAGGCGCTTCATCGCCGCGTCGTAGTCCAGCGGCTCGCCGGCCGCGCACCAGGGCGGCGTGCTGCCGGTCAGAACGGGCAGCGGCGGCAGCTCGTCGGACACGACATCGCCGAGGTCCGGCGCCGGCGTGACGGCCGCCGGCGATGCCGACGCCGGCACGGCGGACACGACCCGCGTTGCGGTCGAGGCATCGGAGACGGCGGCGGATGCGGTCACGTCGGGCGCCGTCGCCGGTGTCGCTGCAGCGGGCGCAGCTGCGTCTTTTTTATCTTTGTCCACTTTTTCCGTCGACGTAGCGGAAGATGCCACGCCGGCGCCCGTCTCGACATAGCCCTTGGCAGTCTTCTCGGCGACGAGCTTGTCGAGTGCGGCGCCTGCCTTGGCCGCGTCGGCGAACGTCTTGGTCTGGCTCTGCCCCTGCGTGCCGATGCGGCCCCAGCGCAGTTCGAGATCGGCGCCGTTGCGCGCGATCTCCCAGAACTTGTTCGACGCACCCTCGCTGAACTCGAAACGACGCATGGCATCCCTGGCGGCCGCGGACGAAGCGCCAAAGCTAATCGGCGGCCGTTACAAGGTCCAGTCCACCGGCGTCATGCCGTGCTTGACCAGATAGTCGTTCGCGGCCGAGAAATGTCCGCAGCCGATGAAACCGCGGTGCGCCGACAGCGGCGACGGATGCGGCGCCTTCAATACGAGATGCCGGTTGCGGTCGATGAGCCGCCCCTTGGCCTGGGCATACGATCCCCAGAGCAGGAACACGAGGTGGTCGCGCTCGCGATTCAGCGCGTCGATGACCGCATCGGTGAAGCCTTCCCAGCCCTTGCCCTGGTGCGAACCGGCCAGGCTCTGTTCCACGGTCAGCACGGCATTGAGCAGCAGCACGCCCTGCTCGGCCCAGTGCGTCAGGCAGCCGTGGCGCGGCGGCACGAAGCCGAGGTCGCGCTGCAGCTCCGCATACATGTTGCGCAGGGACGGCGGCACCGGCACGCCGGGCTGCACCGAGAAACACAGGCCATGGGCCTGGCCCGGGCCGTGGTACGGGTCCTGGCCGAGGATGACGACCTTGACCCGGTCGAACGGCGTCGCGTCGAGCGCAGCGAAGATCTGCTTCGGCGGCGGAAAGATGACTTTGCCGCTGCGCAGTTCGTTGCGCAGGAAAGTCGACAGGGCCTGCATGTCGGGCCGATCGAAATAAGCGCCGACCCTTTCTCTCCAGCTGTCTTCCAGCTTCAACCGCGCGTCGGTCATACGGCTTCGGTCTGCAGCGCGCGCGAATGCTGGCCGACGCGCAACTGGAACAGCAGCTTGGTGATCAGCAGGCGCTCCTCGATCGGCTTCTCGACGAGATCGTTGGCGCCCTGACGGATCAGCACGGCCTGGTTCTTCGGGTTGTCGTCGCCGGTCATCACGAGCACCGGCAGCTGTGCCTTGCCGTAGCCGAAGTCGTTGCGTATGCGTTCCAGCAGATCGCCGCCGGTCAGCTCGCCCTTCAGATTCACGTCGGTCAGCACGATGTCGGCGCCGGGCACCTTGCCCTGGGCCTTGGCGGTGTCGAGCAGCGCGAGCGCATCCTCGACGCTGACCACGTGCAGCACGGTCAGACCGTGCTTTTCCATCATGCGCCGCGTCGCCAGCGCGACGACGCGGCTGTCCTCGACGTAGAGCACCTCGCCGGTCACGTTCGACTCGGGCCGCACGTAGCCGCGGATGAATGCGGCCAGCGCGGCGAAGCCCAGCGACTTGTCGAAATAGTCGGTAACCGCGTCGGACAGGGTGCGCGCGACCAGCCGCTCCTGCACGTCGCCGGAGACCACCACGATCGGGATGTAGGCCTGCGGCGCATGCTCGCGGATGTACTGGGCCAATTCCAGGCCGTCCATGTCGGGCAGGCGCAGCGCCGTGGTCACGAAATCGACGACGCCGGCCTCGAGCTGCTGCTTGGCTTCGGCGCCGGTCTCGCAGGCCAGCACCGTCACGCCGGGCAGATCGGTCTTGAGCACCTGCTCGATCAGCCGGCGCACGACCTTGGACCCGTCGACCACCATCACGCGAGGTTCGTCGCTGGCGATATGTCGGGTCAGATGTGCGTCCACGGATTCCCCTCGGCCAATGACGGCGACATGGCTGCATGCCCTGTCGCCGGTCTCCACGATCCCGCCGGCTGCCTGCAGTGCAGGCGACCGGCCGCCCCTCGACGTGAGGAGGCATGAAATTTCCTGCCGCGCGCCGGATTGCTCAGGGGTCAGTCCGGAAGCGCTTCGGCCAGATGCCGAGCCGACGCAAGCATAGCGCCAAGCCAGCCCAATGCGGCACTGAGTACCGGCACGGCCAGCGCCGCGGCCGGCGTCAGGCCGTGCAGTATGAAGCGGTTGTCGTAACTGTCGAGCAGGCGGTCCACCGGCGCCTGCAGCGCCCATTGCACGCCGTACACCACCATCAGCGCGAACACGCCGCTGAACAGGCCGTACCACACGCCGGTGTACAGAAAGGGCCGGCGCACGAAGCCGGGACTGGCGCCGATCAGCTGCATCACGGCGATCTCTTCGGCGCGAGACTGGATGTCCAGCCGCACGGTATTGCCGACCACGAGCAGGGTTGCCAGGGCCAGCAGGCCGGCGAGCACGAGCACGCTGCGCTGCGACAGGCCGAGGATGGCGCCGAGGCGCCGGCGCCAGGCGGCGTCGTACTGCACGAGGTCGACCTCTTTCTCGGCACGCAGGACGGCGAGCACGGCCGGATCCTCGCTGCCGCGCGTCTCCTGCGGCGTGACCACGAGCACCTGCGGCAGCGGGTTGAACTGCAGCACGTCGAGCGCGTCGGCAAAACCCGACATCGCGCGGAATTCCTCCAGCCCCTGCTCCGGCGTGATCTGCTTGACCGCCGTCACGTCGCCGCGGGTGCGCAGCCGGCCGGCGAGCGCGGCGCCGGCCTGCGCATCCGCGCCGGGCTTCAGGAACACGGTGATCTCGCGCGCGTCCTGCCAGCCGCCGGCCAGGCTGCGCGCGTTGTCGAGCAGGATCAGGAACAGCAGCGGCAGTGCCAGCGCCAGCCCCATGACCAGCGCGGTCAGCGCAGTCGCCCACGGCCGCGCGAGCAGGCGGCCGAGGCTGGAAAAGAAACTGTACAGATGCTGGTCGCGCCAGCTCGTGAAACCGAGCCGGCGGCGCGGCGCAGCGCGCTCGGCCGCGCGCGGCGGCGGAGCCTGCTTCAGACGATTGCCGCTGGGTTTCCTCGCGAACATCAGGTGCTCCCGGGCCGCCAGTCGTCGAGCAGGCGGCCGTGATCGAGCACGAGCACGCGCTTGCCCATGCGCTTGACCAGCGGCAGGTCGTGGCTGGCCACGATCACGGTGGTGCCGACCTGCTGGAAGTCGGCGAACAGCCGCATGATCTCGCCCGACAGCTGCGGATCGAGATTGCCGGTGGGCTCGTCGGCGATCAGCACGGCCGGTTTGGCCACGATCGCGCGCGCGATGCCGACCCGCTGCTGCTCGCCGGTGGACAGGGTGATCGGCGCGGCGCGCTCGCGTTCCAGCAGACCGACCTTGTCCAGCGCCGCACGCACGCGCTTGGCGATCTCCTCGCGCGACAGGCCGGCGATGATCAGCGGCAGCGCGACGTTGTCGTAGACGCTGCGATCCATCAACAGGCGGTGATCCTGGAACACCATGCCGATGCCGCGACGCAGCTCCGGAATGCGGCCGCGGCGCAGGCCATGCAGGTTCTGCCCGTTGACCGTGACATGGCCGCGCGTGGGCCGCTCGATCAGCGCGATGAGCTTGAGCAGGGTGCTCTTGCCGGCGCCCGAATGGCCGGTGACGAACGCCATCTCGCCGGCAGCCAGCTCGAACGAGAGTTCGTGCACGGCTTCGTGGCCCGAGGCATAGCGCTTGGTGACCTGGTCGAAGCGGATCATGGCCGCGGCAGTCTCGCTCACTTGACCATCTGGTTCAGATTGAAGATCGGCAGCAGGATCGCGAGCACGATGAACAGCACCATCGCGCCGACCAGCAGGATCACCGCCGGACCGAGCACCGCGGTCAGCACGGCCAGCCAGCGGTCCAGCTCCTTGGCCTGGTGCGCGGCGGCCTCGTCGAGCATGCGTTCGAGCTGGCCGGAACGCTCGCCGCTGGCGATCAGGCGCACGGCCACCGGCGGGAAATAGCCGCTGTCGGCCAGCGCGCGCGAGAACGCACCGCCCTCGCGCACCTTGTGCGCGGCGCGGCGCAACGCTTCGCGCATCGGCAGATTGGGGACTACCTGGGCCGAGATCGCCAGCGCATCGAGCAAGGGCACGGCGCTGGCACTGAGCAGCGCCAGCGTGCGCGCGGCGCGCGCCGTGTTCGCTGCACGCGTGAGCTTGCCGACCAGCGGCAGGCGCAGCAGCCAGCGATGCCAGACCATGCGCAATGCCGCGCGGCGCAGGGCGAAGCGCGCCGCGACCGCGGCGACAATCATCACCAGGAGCAGCAGCACGCCCCAGTGCTTGACGAATTCCGACAGCGCGATCAGCACGGTCGTCGGCAGCGGCAAGGCCTGTTTCATGCTCGCGAACACACCGACGATCTGCGGCACCACATAGACCAGCAGGCCGGTGACGACGGCGACCGCGACCAGCGCCAGCAGCACCGGATAGGCCAGCGCCGTGATCATTTTCTGACGCAGCGCGTCACGCGACTCGGCGTAGTCGGCCAGGCGCTCGAGCACCGTGCCCAGGCGTCCGGACTGCTCGCCGGCCGCGACCGAGGCGCGATAGATCTCGGGAAAACTCTCCGGGTAGTCGGCCAGCGCCGCGGCCAGGCCGGCGCCTTCCATGACGCGACTGCGCAGCGCCACGGTCAGGCTGCGCGAACGTTCGTCCTCGCCCTGCTCGCCGAGCGCAGCCAGCGCTTCGTCGATCGGCAGGCCGGCGCTGAGCAGGGTCGCGAGCTGGCGCGTGAACAGCGCGAGCTGCGGCGTCGTCAGGCCGCGCCGGCCCAGCGGCGAGGCATTCTGCTTTTCGTCGACCGGCGTGACTTCGAGCGGATTCAGCCCGCGCTCGCGCAAGGTCTGGCGTACGGCCCGCGCGGTATCGCCCTGCAGCACGCCGCGCTGGGTCTTGCCGCTGGCGTCTAGGGCTTGATAGGCGAATGCCGGCACGCGGGCTGTTCCGTACGAGGAAGCCCGGATTGTCTACGGAATCCCGTAGCTCGGGTAGCCGCCGCGTCACGGAACGCCGGCCGCGGCGGCAGGCCGCGGCCGGCGCGGCGCGAGTTCAGATCATCGTCACGCCGGCCGGCGGTGCGGGTTCGGCGACCGTGGTCCAGAACCAGATCAGATGCCCGGCCGGATCGGTCACGGCGAAGTTGCGGTCGCCCCACCACTGGCTCGTCAGCGGCTTCGCGATCGCGACGCCGCGACCGCTCACCTCGGCATGGTAGGCATCGACATCATCGACTTCGAGATAGATCTCGACCGCACCGCCGGTCAGCGCGCCGCCGTCGCCGGGCCGCGCCAGCATGAGGCCGGCGCCGTCGCGCTCGACGATGGCGAAGTCGAGCTGGCCGTCCTTGCCGACCATGCCCATCATGTGACCGAAACCGAGGCGGTCGAGGTAGTAGCTGCGCATGGCATCGACCGACTCGACATAGCGCAGCGGCATCACGCGGGAAAAACGGGCAGCGTTCACGGTACGGTTCCTTGGATTGCGGTGCAGCCAGTATCGGCCGACACTGCAGACCTTTCATCTACTTTGCGGAGTAGAAATGCGCGTGGCATGGACCGAGTTCGGCCTGCTCGACGAAGCCGGCTTCGGCAGCTACGAAAAGCGCGCACTGGTCGCGCTGGCCGTGCACGGCGTCAGCGACGCCGCCACCTTGTGCCGCGAAGCCGACATCCCGACCTCGAAGATCTACGCAGCGATGGAGAAACTGGCGCGGCTCGGCCTGATCGAGGTGCGCCGCTCGCGGCCGCAGCTGTATGCGGCGCTGCCGCCCGAGCCGCTGATCGAACGGCTCAACGCGATCGCGCGCGAACGCGCCGAGGCCTTCGCCGCGGCCTCGACCCAGTTGCGCGCCGCGTTCGAGAAACTGCCGCGCCGGCTCAAGAGCAGCCAGAGCCGCGTCGACCTCGCGCTCGGTGCCGACAGCCATATCAAGCGCCACGTCAGCCGCCTGGCCGGCGCACGCGAGCGCGTGTTGTCCTACCTAGAAGCCGGCGACATCGTCGCGATACGCGCGCTGCGCGACGAAGGTTTCGACGTGCTGAAGACCGTCGCGCGCGAACGCGAGCGCGGCAACGTGGAGCATCGCGCGATCTTCGGTTTCAGCGACCGCAACGCGCCGCAGCTGCTGGCCTTCCTGCGTGATTTCGCCGCCGCCACGCGCACCTTGAGCGGCGTGCGCTACAGCGGCGAGATCGGCCATCCGTTCCACGTGGTCGACGACGATCTCGTGATCCTCGCCCTCGACCACCCGTTCATCGGCGACGGCCGCTTCGCCTCGCTGCTCGTGCAGGACGCCGCGCTGGCCGCGCAACTGGCCGAGGGCTTCGAACAACTCTGGCAGCGCGCGCTGAAAAACCTGCGCGAGATTCGCGCCTGGCCCGGCCGCTCGGGTCGCAACGGCGCGGCCGACTGAATCAGGCAGCGAGCCGGATGACGCCACGGACGAGGCCAGGTCCCCTGCCCGCACGCCTTTCGCGCGCGAGCAGAAGGAACGCAGCACCTGCGGCCTATCCCTTGCGAGCCAGCACGCTGTGCCGGATGCCGTAGCCGAAATACACGGCGAGGCCGAGCAGCATCCACAGACCGAAGCGTTCCCAGGTCACCAGCGGCAGACCGGTCAGCAGCCAGATCGAGAACACGATGCCGATGATCGGCACCAGCGGCACCAGCGGCGTGCGGAACGCGCGCTTGACCTCCGGTCGCGTGCGGCGCAGCACGATGATGGAGCCGCAGATCACGATGAACGCGCAGAGCACGCCGATGTTGACGAGTTTCGCGAGATCGCCGATCGGCAGCGCGCCGGCGGCCAGGCCGGTCAGCACGCCGAGGAACAGGGTCGGCCGGTACGGGGTGCCGTAGCGCGGATGCACCTTGGCGAACCAGGCCGGCAGCAGACCGTCGCGGGCGAGCGAGAACCAGATGCGCGCAGCCGCGAGCATGAACGCGAACACCACGCTGATGATGCTGGCCACCGCGACCGCCGAGATCGCCGCGCTGATCCAGTTCAGGCCCAGCGACTGGAACGCATTGGCGACCGGCGCGTCGTTGTTGAGCGTGGTGTAGTGGGCCACGCCGGTGATCACGAACGAGATCGTCAGGTACAGCGCCATCGACACGCCGAGCGACAGCAGGATCGCACGCGGCAGGTCGCGCTGGGGATTCTTCGACTCCTCGGCCGCCGTCGTCAGCGTGTCGTAGCCGAACACCGCGAAGAACACCACCGAAGCGGCCGCCACGACGCCATGGAAGCCGAAATGGCGTTCGCCGCTGGCGTCGACGACTTCCGGCGGAATGAACGGCACCCAGTTCGCGCTGTTGATGTAGAACGCGCCGATGCCGATCACGAGTGCGACACCGACGACCTTGACCGCGACGACGACGGTATTGAGCCGCGCGCCGGTCTCGGTGCGCACGGTCAGCAGCACCGCCACGCCCATCGCGACGAGCGCCGCGATCACGTTGAACACGCGGCCATCGCCCGTGCCCATGGCGCCCTGCGCCCAGACCGGCAGATGGATGCCGACGTGCGCGAGCAGATTCTGCAGATAGCCGGCCCAGCCGCTCGCCACCGCGGCGACGATCAGCGCGTATTCGAGCAGCAGATCCCAGCCGATCAGCCAGGCCACGCCTTCGCCGAGCACCGCATAGCCGTAGGTGTACGCGCTGCCGGTGACCGGGATCATGCCGGCGAACTCCGCATAGCACAGCGCCGCGGCGGCGCTGGCGATGCCGGCGATGATGAAGGCCAGCGCGACGGCCGGCCCCGCATTGACCGCGGCCTGCTGGCCGGCCAGCACGAAGATGCCGACGCCGATGATGCCGCCGAGGCCGATCGCGGTCAGCTGCCAGAGGCCGAGCACCCGGCGCAACTCGCCGCGCGCGCCGGCTTCGCTCTGCAGTTGTTCGATGCTCTTGTGACGCGTGATCTGTTGGATGAGGCTCATTGGTTCCCTCCCAGGAATCCGCCCGATCATAGCGAAGTCGCGCCGCCGCGCGCCGCTGCCACAAGTCGCGATGCAGTGCAGCAATCCAAGGCACCTCGACCTTGCGGTTCGCCCTGCGGGCTTGCCAAGACCTACGCCGTGTTTCTCGCACGCAACAGCTGGAACACGGGCACGCCGAGCAGCACGATGACGAGGCCGGGCCAGGTATAGGCCGGCTTCCAGACCAGCAGGCTCAGGCCGATCGCGCTCGCGAACACGAGGTACAGCGCCGGCAGCCAGGGATAGCCGAACGCGCGATAGGGCCGCTGGATGTCCGCGCGCGTGCGGCGCAGGCGGAACAGGCCGGCGATCGTGAGAACGTAGAAGATCAGGGTCGCGAAGATCACGTAGTCGAGCAGGTCGCCGTAGCGGCCCGACAGGCACAGCACGCAGGCCCACAGCGCCTGCAGCCACAGCGCCCAGCCCGGCACCGCGTTGGTATTGAGTTCTCCGGCGCGCGCGAAGAACAGGCCGTCGCGCGCCATGCGGTAGTAGACGCGCGCGCCGGCCAGCACGAGGCCGTTCACGCAGCCGAACGTCGACACCATGATCAGCAGCGCGATCAGCACCGTGCCGGCGGGACCGAATGCGGCCTGCGCCGCGGCCACGCCGACGCGATCCGCGTCGGCACCGGCTATGCCCGACAGCGGCAGCACCGCGAGATACATCAGATTGGCGATCAGATACAGGCTGCAGACCAGCACCGTGCCGAGCAGCAGGCTCAGGCCCACGTTACGCCGCGGATTGCGGATCTCGTCGGCGACCGAGGCCGCGCTGTGCCAGGAATCCGACGAGAACAGCGCGCCGACCATCGACACGGCAATCGCCGGCAGCAGCGCGAGCGCAAGGCCCGCCGGCGCCGCGGCCGGCCGCTGCCAGGCCTGCGCCCAGTTGTCCTGCCAGACCGCGGCGCTCGCGCCGAGCAGCAGGCCGAACGCGATCAGCGCAAGCAGCGCGGCGATCTTGGCCAGGGTGAAGCCGGTCTGTATCCATTTGCCGTACTGCACGCCGCGCGCATTGACGAAACTCAGCAACAGCACGACCGCGATCGCGACGAGCTGCGCCGCATTGACGCGAAACCCGCCGAGCTGCAGCAGCACGTTGCCGTCGCCGAGCGACGGCGCCAGATAGGCCGTGAACTTCGCGAACGCGACGCCGACCGCGGCGATGGAGCCGGTCTGGATCACGGCGAAGAATGCCCAGCCGTAGAGAAACGCCGGCAGCCGCCCCCAGGCTTCGCGCAGATAGACGTACTGCCCGCCGGCGCGCGGATACATCGCCGCGAGCTCCGCATAGCTCAGCGCACCGACCACGGTCATGAACCCCGAGATCAGCCAGACCAGCACCAGCCAGCCCGCACCGCCCGTCGTGCGCACGATGTCGGCGCTGACGATGAAGATGCCCGACCCGATCATCGACCCGGCCACGAGCATGGTCCCGTCGAGCAGTCCCAGCGAGCGGCGGAAACCTTCGGGTTGCGTATCGCCTGCTGCCTGCTGGGTCATGCCGGTGCTCCGCGGGGACCGGCGGATCTTAGCGAGGCCTGCGCGCGGCCGACGAGGCGGATAGCTGCGCAGAAAGCGATGGAATTGCCGGTTTTTCCACCACCGCGTACGCGGTGCCGGCCAATCGTCGTAGCGGCGGCCCTGTGCTACGGTGCCGGCACGACCCGCCGCAACCTGCGCATCCGATCCGCCATGATCGAAACCATCGCCATGGTCATCAACGGCGCACTGGCCGCCGCCTTCGTGCTGCGCCGCCGGCCGAAATGGATCGCCTACGATCCCGCCTGGCTCGTCGACGCGGCGGAACGCCAGTATCCCGACCAGCCCCAGCTTGTCGCGGCGCTCGCGCGCTGCACGCGCGCCTGCCGGGAAAGCCGTGCCTACATTCATTTCGTCGCGCCGGAACGCCCGAACCAGCCCGGCTCCGAATGGCAGTTCGAACGCAATCTGCTGCTGGAGAAGACCGCACACGGAACCCTCGTTCTCGACATCCTGCGCGACGGCCGGGTCGGCGGCGTCGAATTCCTGTCCCGTCTGCGCTAGCGCCGCATCAGGGAGGCGGCACGTGCGCAGCATCGACTACGAATCACTCTGGGGCGACGATGTCTGCTCGCGCGAGCACCTGTCCATCGCGGACGTGCTGCGCAGCCATCCATACCTGTTGGTCGGCGGCCTTGTCCCGCCACTGGTTCTGGTGAACACCTTGCTGAGCAGAGGCGAAGTTCATGCGGGCATGAGCGGCGGCGGGCGCTGGCAGCCGATCGAGATCACGGCAGCCGAATACGAGGAAGTCGTCGCCGATCTCGTCCGCAACGGCGCGCATGGCCGTGCGCTGCGCTACATCGAACCGCCCGCCTGGGTCCGCGACCCGGAAGACTGGTCGCTATGGATCGCTGAACAGGCGTTTTCGATTCCGCTCGCCGAGAACCGGCGCTTCCATGAGCTCATGGCGACAATCCGGGCAGCGATGGACGAGGCTGCCGACCGCGGCGACGAAGACGCGCGTGTCGGCCACCTCGTTCGCCTCAGCGCGATCACTACCGAATGGAGCGCTTTCATCAACCGGCATCGTCGGCCGCCATCGGAGTGACCCCGTCCCGGCGTTCCTCTCGCAGCGGTAGCCGAGACAACCGCAGCTCTATGGGGTGACCCGACACGAACGCTCGCAACGAACTGACCGCAGGCACCGGCTCGTCGCAGGCCTCACTGGCAACGTAAGCTGTCTTGCAGACGTGGAGAACCCAATCGGAAACCGATCGTGATCACCATCCGCCCCGCGAAACCCGACGAGATCTCCGCGCTGCATTCGCTGCGCAACCGCTCCGCGGCCGTCGGCTGCGCTGCCTGCTACTCGGCAGCCGACCTCGATGCCTGGCTTTCGGGACCGTTGCCGGCCGGATTCGCCCGACTGATCGAGGCCGGCACGGTCTTCGTCGCCGAAGCCGACGGCCGCCTGCTCGGCTACGGCGCGCTGGATCTGCCGGCACGTCTGGTCGAGGCGATCTTCGTCGATCCGGCCGCATTCGGCCGTGGCGCCGGCCGCGCGTTGCTGCAGGCGGTCGAAACGCGCGCCGTAGAAGAAGGGCTGGACGAACTGTCCGTATCGTCTTCGCTGAACGCCGAAGCGTTCTACGCAGCGGCGGGATATGTCGCGCTGGAGCGGGAGCAGCATCCGCTTTCTGGCGGCGGATCGCTCACGGCGGTACGGATGCGAAAGCGGCTGCGCTCTGCGCAGGATTCGCTGGAGAGCCTCACTGAGCGCCTGGCGCAGATCACCGGTTGGGACGACTTCCGCGACGTGAAGCATCTGCTATCGGACTGGAAACCCGCCAACGTCTATGAGTTTCTGTTTCCTCTGGCGATCAGTTCGCGCGACGAGGCCCCCAGTGGCATCGCCGGCCGGCTGTTGATCGCGTTGCAACCCGACTGCCCCGAATCCCTCGCCGACGTCATCGCGAAGGTCCATGCATCGCGCTGGTTCGTGAGCTACCGCGAGATACCGTTCTATCTGATCACTCAGTTCGGCAAGCCGGCGGTCGTCGCGGCGGCACGAGCCTTCATGGCCGCATTGCCGCCGACGGCGAATTCCCGCGTCGACACCATCCTGTACTGGGCGCTCAGGCCGGCGTCGTCGCTCTGTGAGCCTTTCCACTCCTGGGAAACCGAGACCATGCTGTCGTCATGAGCAGTTGCAGCCCACGACCCGCCGCGCATGACGAAAGCGCGTTCCAACCAGCGATCGGGCCGCTCGTCGAACGCTTCCGCTGCTGACGCCTCCGGAATCATCCATGCGTCTACCCAACCTGTTCCGCGTCGCAAAAGCCCTGTTCCTCGCGCTCAAGGTCGTACGGCGGCAGCACACACTTGGCGTCGAACTCGCCGCGCTGCCGATGCCGCGGCTCGTGGCCGACTGCCTGGATCATCTCAATGCATCGCACGGCGTCTGGCAGGGCCGCGCTCGCCCGCCGCATCCGCAGGCCAAAGCCGTCGCCGCCCACCTCGACCTGCCGCCGGACCTCGCCCAGTTCTACGCGTGTTGCAACGGCTACGAAGCGGTACACGGCAAGTTCCCGGCCGCGATCCTGCCGATAGAGTCACTGCGCACAGGCGCGGCCTGCTCGCCGGCACTGTCGGCACGCCTCGAGCGCCACTGGGCCGGCGAGAACGACACCGACGTGGAAGGGCTGCTGTCGGTCTTTCCGTGCAACAACCTCGGCGCGCTGATCGCGGGTCCCGAGAGTTATTTCACCGCCGATATCGTCGACCCTGCACTGCTGCTGCGCCGGCCGTCGGCGACCGACTTCACCGTGCTACTGCTTGCCGACACTAGCGCCGCGATGCCGAAAGGCCATGTCCTGCCGAGAGGCAGCGTGCTGGAGATCGAAGGCGGAGCGGCGACCAGCTATCCGGATTTCAGACACTGGCTGGGTTCACGGGCCTCGCTGTTCGGTTCGCTCGCGAATCCGTCCGGCAATCGCCGTGAAGGATCGGCCGGTTCGCGACTGCCGTAGCAGCGCGGCGTCAATCCTCGCGCGTAACCCGCAGCACCTCGTCCACCGACGTGATGCCGGCGAGGCATTTGGCCCAGCCGTCGGCGGCGATCGACGCGGCGCGCGTGCGCACGTAGCGTTCCATCTCGGCCTCCGATGCGCCTTCGTGGATCTGGCGGCGGAAGTTTTCGTCGACGCCGATCAGTTCGTAGATGCCGGTGCGGCCGCGATAGCCCGAGGCGCGGCCGACCAGACCGTCGGCGGGCCTGTAGAGCACCGCATGCGTATCGGCCGGCTGGCCGAACGCGGACAGTTCGCGCGGCGTGGCCGGATAGGCTTCGCGCGTCGCCGGATCGAGCACGCGCACCAGGCGCTGGGCCAGCACGCCGATCAGCGAGGAGGACAGCAGGAACGGTTCCACGCCCATGTCGCGCAGGCGAGTGACTGCGCCGACCGCGGAATTCGTATGCAGGGTCGACAGCACGAGATGGCCGGTCAACGAAGCCTGCACGGCGATCTGCGCGGTTTCCAGGTCGCGGATTTCGCCGACCATGACCACGTCCGGGTCCTGGCGCAGGATCGCGCGCAGGCCGCGCGCGAAGGTCATCTCGACCTTGGTGTTGACCTGGGTCTGGCCGACGCCGTCGATGTAGTACTCGATCGGATCTTCGACCGTCATGATGTTGCGGCTGGCGTCGTTGAGCTTGAGCAGCGCCGCATACAGCGTGGTCGTCTTGCCCGAGCCGGTAGGGCCGGTCACGAGGAAGATGCCGTGCGGCCGCGCGATGATGCTTTCCAGGCGCGCGCGGTCGTCGGCAGCCATGCCGAGCTGGATCAGGTCGAGGCGGCCGGCCTGCTTGTCGAGCAGGCGCAGTACGACGCGCTCGCCGTGGCCGGCCGGAATCGTCGACACGCGCACGTCGACCGGGCGGCCGGCGATCTTCAGACCGATGCGGCCGTCCTGCGGCAGGCGCTTCTCGGCGATGTCGAGCTTGGCCATGACCTTGATGCGGCTGACCACGGCGTTGGCCACGGCCTTCTGCGGCGACAGGATCTCGCGCAGCACGCCGTCGATGCGGAAGCGCACGACGAGGCGGTTTTCGTAGGGCTCGATGTGGATGTCGGACGCGCCTTCCTTGACCGCCTCGGTCAGCAGCGCGTTGATCAGCCGGATGATCGGCGCGTCGTCGTCGCTTTCGAGCAGATCTTCGGGCTCGGGCAGGTCGTCGGCGATCGAGCGCAGGTCCATCGACTCGTCCATGTCCGAGACCACGCCGCGCGCGTCGTCGCCCTGCTCGTAGAGCCGGCGCAGCAGTTGCTCGAAATCCGCCGCGGCGTAGCGTGTGAGCTTCAGCGGCGCGCCGAGGTAGCGGCGCAGCTCGGCCAGCACCTCGGGCTTGACCCCTTCGCGGCAGGCGACTTCGGCGTGATCGTCGTGCCAGGCCACGAGCGTGGCGCCGTTGCGCCGGGCGAAGCCGAAGTTCGGCCGCGCCGGCCGCGTCGCTCGCGCGGCATCGGCAGTGCCGGCGGGCGACGGCTTGCCTTCACTCACTTGCCGCTCCGGCCCGCCTTCCTGGGCGCGGGCTTGCCGCCGGCCGGCAAGGTGGCCGGTGCGGCCGGGCCGTTCGGATCGGACATGAAGTCGTGCATTTCCGGCACCACCGGCTGGCGCGCTTCGGGCGTCAGCGCCTCGCGGTTATTGCGCATCTGCAGCTGTTCGGTGCGGATGTAGTTGTACTTCTCGCTGGACACGGCCGCTTCAGTGGCCGCGTCGCGCAGGATCTTCGGATGCAGGAAGATCATGAGATCGCGCTTGGCGACCTTGTTGCTGCGGTACTTGAACAGGTTGCCGATGACCGGAATGCTGCCGAGGCCCGGCACCTTCTGGTTGCTGTCGCTGGCGTTGGAGTCGATCAGGCCGCCGAGCACGAGGGTCGCATCGTCGGCGACGAGCACGCTGGTCGACAGTTCGCGCTTGTTGGTCACCAGGTCGACCGCGCCGTCGACGCTGGGGGCCAGCGAGGACACTTCCTGGTGCAGATCCAGGCGCACCGAATCGCCTTCGTTGATGTGCGGCGTGACCTTCAGGGTCAGGCCCACGTCCTTGCGTTCGATGGTCTGGAACGGATTCAGCGGCTGGCCGGCGCCGCCGCCGGTGCCGGAAACGTTGGTGTACTGGCCGGTCTTGAACGGCACTTCCTGGGCGACCTTGATCGTCGCCTCGGTGTTGTCCAGCGTCAGCACCGACGGCGTGGACAGCACGTTGGACTTGCCGTCGCCCTTGAGCATGCGCAGCAGGAAGCCGAGATTCAGGATGTCGCCGACGCCGGGCACGTTGGTCGTGCCGGTGATGTAGCCCAGCGACAGGCCCGAGCCCAGCGCGAGCGGATTCTTCGCGACGTTGAGGATGCTGCCGTTGCCGCCGGGACCGCTGAAGTTGGTGCCGCCGATGAAGGTGTTGTCGTCCAGGCCGTTGACCGGCGCCTGCCACTGCACGCCGATCTCGCTCGCGGTTTCGTCGGCGACCTCGGCGATGATGGCTTCGATCAGCACCTGCGCGCGGCGCACGTCGAGCTGGCGGATCACGCCTTCGAGCGCGCGGAATACGGCCGGCGCAGCGCTGATGATCAGCGCATTGGTTTCCTCGTGCGCCTGGATCGTCGCACTGCCGCCCGCTGCCGCGGCAGCCGCGGCTGCGCCGGCGGCGGGCGCCGGCGGCGCGCCGGGCTCGTTGTTCAGGGTCGCCGCCACACCGCTGAGGATAGGCACGAGATCCTTGGCCTTGGCGTAGCGCAGATAGACCACGTTGGTGCCGCCGCCGCTCTGCAGCGGCGTGTCCAGGTGCGTGACCAGGGTGCGCATGCGCAGGCGGCCGCTCTTGGCGCCGGCGATCAGGATGGAATTGGTGCGCTCGTCGGCGAGGACGCGCGGGCTTTCGCCGGTGGGCTGGGTGGCCTTGTCTTCGGCCAGGATGGTCAGCGTGCGCGCCATTTCGGCCGCGTTCGCGTGCTGCAGCGGAATGACCTCGACTTCCGAATCCGACACCGTGTCGATGCGCGCGATGATGCCGGCAACGCGCTGCACATTGCTGGCGCGGTCGGACACGACCAGCGAGTTGCTGGTCTGGTGCGCGATCAGCTGCGCGCCCTGCGGCAGCAGCGGACGCAGGATCGGCACGAGCTCGGCCGCGGCCACGTGGCGCAGCGGAACGATCTGCGTGACGATCGCATCGCCCGATTCGGCCGTCGCGACGCTGTTGCCGCCTTCGGCCTGGGCCATGGCCTCGGGCACGATCTTGATCATGCTGCCGGCCGGCACGGCCGCGTAGCCGTGCACGCGCAGTACGGACAGGAACACGTCGTAGATCTCGTCGGGCTGCATCGGCCGCGCGGAGATCACGCTGACCTTGCCCTGCACGTTCGGGCCGACGATGAAGTTCTTGCCGGTGATCTCCGACACCGTGGCGATCAGCGCCTGGATGTCGGCGTCCTTCAGGTTCAGCGTATGCGTGCCCGGCGGGTTGCCGGCGGCCGACGGCGGCGGCTGGGCGACGGCGGCCGTCGCGAGCAGCAGGGCCGAAGCGAACAGGCAGGCACGCAGGAAAAGGGTCGGGATGCGCGTCATTTGATGTTCACGCTCAGGGTCACGGGCTTGCCGTCGCGGTTCACCGTGACGGTGACGCGACTGGCGTTCTTGAGGGAATCGACGACCTGCGTCGCACGCCCCATGGAATCCAGCGGTACGTTGTTGATCGAGGTGACGATGTCGGTGGGCTGCAGGCCGAGCTGGGCGATCAGCGCGGCGTTCGGCCCGCCGGACAGTCGCACGCCGGCCATGCGGCCGTTCTCCATGACCGGCTGCGCACTTATCTGACGCATGAGCTCGTTCTGATCGGCCACGCCGAGCTGCTGCTGCAGGCGCGAGAAGTCGACCGCGCCCTGGGCCATCTGCGGCGCGACGAACACCGGCGTCGCCGCCGGCATCTGCGCCGGCGTCGGCGCGGAGGCCGAGACCGGCGCGGTGTTGCGGCCGCCGGTATTCGGCGCCGCGGCCGTCGCCGCCGGCGTCATCGCCGCGCCGGGCTGGTCGTACGGCAGGCCGAGGGTTTCCTGCACGCCTTCGTGCAACAGGATCACGCGGTCCGGATAGACGCCGTCCAAGGTCGCGCCGCCGGGCAGACCGTCGCCGACGCGGTAGGCACGCTCGCCGGAGACCGGGTCGGCAATGACCGCCATGCCGGAACGCGGATCGGCTTCGGCCAGCGTGCCGTGCAGCTGCAGCTGCAGCTGCGTCGCGGGCGCATTGCGCGCGAGCTGGGCCGTGGTCAGGCCGGCGTTGCCGAACAGATGCCACTTGGAAATGCTGACCGCCGTGCGCTGGTTCGGCGCCGGCACCGCGACGATCGGCTGCGCCGTATCGACCTCACCGCCCGTGGGCACGAGCAGCCAGAGCAGCTTGACCGCGAGCCAGACGCAGGTCAGCGCGAGCAGGCCGCAGGCCAGCATCGCGCCGAGCAGGGAAGCCCGCTCGACATCGGCGCTGTTCCAGTCCCGCATGGCCATGGCTGCCATCGCCCCTCCCCTGACCGGCGTCCGTCAGGACGCGTCCGGCGCCGGCGGAGCCGGCGTCGAGTTCTTGTCGCCGCCGCCGGAACGTCCGCCACCGGAACGTCCGCCGCCACCACCACCACCGCCGCCACCACCGCCACGCCGGCGGCGACGGCGCGGCTTGCCGTCGTTGCTGTTCTTGGTCGTTTCCACCGCGGCGATCTCCGCCGCATCGGCCTCGTCGTCGATCGCGTTCTGCGCGTCGGCCGGATGCGCGGCGCGCTCGCGCCGGGGCGGCGGGACGAGCAGTTCCCGCGTCACCGTCGCGACGGGAATCTTCTGCGAGATGAAGCGCTCGATATCCGGCAGGCCCATCGCGTACAGGTCGCAGGCGAAGCTGATCGCATCGCCTTCGGCGCCCAGGCGCGCGGTGCGGCCGATGCGGTGCACGTAGTCTTCCGGATCGTTCGGCAGGTCGTAGTTGAAGACGTGGCTGACGGCCGGGATGTGCAGGCCACGCGCGGCCACGTCGGTGGCGACGAGCACGTCGACCTCACCGCGCTGGAAGCGCTCGAGCAGCTTCTGGCGCTTCTTCTGCGGCACGTCGCCGGACAGCGCGCCGACGCGGAAGCCGTGGCGCTCCAGGCGCGTGGTCACGCGCTCGGCGGCGATCTTGGTGTTCACGAACACGATGCTGCGCTGCACGTCGGGCACCGACATCAGGTTCAGCAGCAGCGGCATCTTTTCCTCGGTCGCCGGGAAATAGACGCTCTGGCGCACGCGCGAAGCGGTCACCGATTCGGTCTCGACCGACAGCTTCTCGGGGTTGTTCATGTGCTCGTAGGCCAGCTCGAGCACGCGGAAGCTCAGGGTGGCCGAGAACAGCAGGCCCAGGCGGCGGTCGCGCGGCGGCAGGCGCCGCATCAGGAAGCGCACGTCCTTGATGAAGCCGAGGTCGAACATGCGGTCGGCTTCGTCGATGACCATGACGTCGACCGCGCGCAGGCTGAACACGTGCTGCTTGAAATAGTCGATCAGGCGGCCCGGCGTGGCGATGATGATGTCCACGCCACCGCGCAGCTGTTCGCGCTGCTTGTCGTAGTCGACGCCGCCGTAGATCAGCGCCGATTTCAGGCCGGTATGCCGGCCGAGGTTGCGGAAATCCTTGTCGATCTGGATGGCCAGTTCGCGCGTCGGTGCCAGTATCAGGCAGCGCGGGTCGGCTTCCTTGCGCTCGGCCAGGGCCGGCAGGGTCAGCAGCCGCTGCATGGCCGCGACCAGGAACGCGCCGGTCTTGCCGGTGCCGGTCTGGGCCTGGCCGGCGACGTCGCGGCCGGCCAGCGCGACCGGCAGGGTCAGCGCCTGGATCGGCGTGCAGCGCGTGAAGCCGGACTCGTGCAACCCGGCCAGAAGGCTGGGGTGCAGGTCGAAATTATCGAAGAAACAATCAGTTAATACTTGCTCGGACATTCATATGGCCAGATGATCCGGATTCGGCCCGGGTACGGGCCCCGTCCGGGGACTTGAGGATCAATCCACAGACCCAACTTGAAACGCGCGAAGGGTTGGGCTCAAATGCCGCCCCTCCCGCCCCTGCCACGCTCCGCCTTGCCCAGCAACGGCCCGAGTGTAGCCTAAACCCAAACATTTCCGCAGCTTGGCGGAAATTCTTAAGACGGAGAATTCCCTTGAGCCAGCTGATCGCCCATACCAGCGACGATTCCTTCGAATCCGACGTGCTGAACTCGGCCGAACCGGTCCTCGTCGACTTCTGGGCCGAGTGGTGCAGCCCCTGCAAGATGATCGCGCCAGTGCTCGACGAGCTTGCCGCGGATTACCAGGGTCGCATGAAAGTGGTAAAGGTCAACATCGACCACAACCAGAAGACCCCGCGCAGCTACAACGTGCGCGGCATCCCGACCCTGATGATCTTCAAGAACGGCAAGGTCGAGGCGACCCAGATCGGCGCCGTCACCAAGAACCAGCTGACCCAGCTGATCGACCGCACGATCTGATTCACGCAGTCGCAGGCGGCGCCGGGCGCCGCCTGCGGCGGGCGCCGAGTATGCCCCCCCGGGGCGGTTCACAGAAGTCCGGCCGCGTTCGCCGCGCCTGCGCGCCCTGCCCCGCCGCCCCACCATCGACCGGCGCGCCGCGTCCGGCGCTGCGATTCCGCGAAGCCCCGGAAGCCTGTCCGGACCGGCGCAGACACAGCAGCCCCTTGTCCGTCCATGCTTTACGCGTCCATTCCACAGTGCTAAGTTAGTTGCGGTTTTCGGGGCGCAGCGCCCCATCCCCTTCCGGTTCATCCCCTGATTCCATCCCGTCGGCATGTCCATGCCGACCAACGGCGCCCATGCGAGGTTTGCCCGTGTCTGATATCGAGAACAAGGAAAACGGCTCGGCCGCAACGGCCGACGCGCGTCCTGAATCCCCATCGCCGTCCGCCGCCGCTGAAGCGCGCGCCGCGCGCCGCGAAGCGCAGGCCGCCCGCGCCGCCGCCAAGGCTGAGGCCGCCGCCCGCAACGAAGCCGGCCCCGGCAATGAGGCCCCGGCCCGTGAAGAACGTCCGCAGCGCCAGGAACGCGGCAGCAGCGAAGGCGAACGCCAGTCGTCGAACAACGACCTGTTCAGCGCCTCCGGCGCCGAAGGCAACAGCAACGCACATGCCGGCAACCGCGGCGACAACGATGCCGACGGCAACGGCAACGGCAACGGCGACAACGCGCAGAACGCGCAGGGCCAGGCCCAGAACAACGGCCAGCAGGGCGGCGGCCAGTACCAGCAGGGCCAGGGTCAAGGCCAGGGCCGTCGCGAAGGCCGCAACCGCAACCGCAACCGGCAGAACCGCCAGCAGCAGCAACAGATGCGCGGCGGCAACTACGAAGACGAGATTCCCGACGAGCGCAACGGCGGCGGCAACGGTCCGCTGATCAACCTGACCGAACTCAAGCGCAAGCCCGCCGCGGCGGTACTCGAGATCGCCGAAAGCCTCGGCATCCAGGAAGGCGTCGCCCGTGCCCGCAAGCAGGACGTCATCTTCAACATCCTCAAGGCACATGCACGCGCCGGCGGCGGCATCTGGGGCGAAGGCGTGCTGGAAATCCTGCAGGACGGCTTCGGCTTCCTGCGTTCCGGCGACGAGTCCTACCTGGCCGGCCCCGACGACGTCTACGTCAGCCCGAGCCAGATCCGCCGCTTCAACCTGCGCACCGGCGACTACATCACCGGCCGCATCCGGCCGCCGAAAGACGGCGAACGCTACTTCGCGCTGCTCAAGCTCGACGACATCAACAGCGAGCCGCCCGAAGCGTCCAAGAACAAGGTGCTGTTCGAGAACCTCACGCCGCTGTTCCCGCGCAAGGCGTTCCGCCTCGAACGCGGCAACGGCTCCTCGGAAGACATCAGCGGCCGCATCCTCGATCTGATGTCGCCGATCGGCAAGGGCCAGCGCGGCATCATCGTTTCGCCGCCGAAGGCCGGCAAGACCATGATGCTGCAGAACGTCGCGCAGGCGATCGTGCACAACCATCCGGAAGTGCATCTGATCATCCTGCTGATCGACGAGCGCCCGGAAGAAGTCACCGAAATGGTCCGCGGTGTGCGCGCGGCCGAAGTCATCAGCTCCACCTTCGACGAACCGGCCGCACGCCACGTGCAGGTCGCCGACATGGTCATCGAACGCGCCAAGCGTCTCGTCGAGCACAAGCGCGACGTGGTGATCCTGCTCGACTCGATCACGCGCCTGGCCCGCGCCTACAACACCGTCGTGCCGAGCTCGGGCAAGGTGCTGACCGGCGGCGTCGACGCCAATGCGCTGCAGCGCCCGAAGCGCTTCTTCGGCGCCGCGCGCAACGTGGAAGAAGGCGGCTCGCTGACCATCCTCGCGACCGCGCTGGTCGACACCGGCTCGAAGATGGACGAGGTCATCTACGAGGAGTTCAAGGGCACCGGCAACATGGAAGTGCACCTGGACCGCCGCATCACCGAGAAGCGCGTCTACCCGGCGATCAACATCAACCGCTCCGGCACGCGCCGCGAGGAATTGCTGATCGAGCCGGACATGCTGCAGAAGATCTGGATCCTGCGCAAACTGCTGCATCCGATGGACGAGCTGGCCGCCATGGAATTCCTGCTCGACAAGATGAAGAACACCAAGTCCAACGACGAGTTCTTCGCGACGATGAAGCGCGGCTGAGGCCGGGCACACCGGCACTACACAAAGGCGCGGCTTCGGCCGCGCCTTTTTCGTTTCCGCCGGCCGAAGCGCACCGAAACAGTCGCGTAGGTTGTGGTGAGCATCGCGAACCGCAACGCCGAGGTACATCTTGGTCGAAATCCCGCCACAACCAGCTGCAGGAGCCACGACTCGAACCCGTGGACGAAAGCGCACATCCCGCCCACCGATCACTCCCGCACGACCATTTCCGGCTCCTGCGCCCAATCCACCGTCACGAGACCAGCCCGGATATGTCGATGGATCGTGGAATACGGCCAATGCGACGCAAACCGCGCGTGGCCATGCCTGACCGGGTTGTAATGCACATACGCGACATGATTCGCATAGTCCGCCTCGTCGCGGATGCGATGCTCCCAATAACGCCGCTGCCAGATCCCACGCTCGCCGCGCCTTCGACGACTCGGCCCGACATATTCGTCCGCGGCAATGGCTCGCGAAAATGTCGCCTTGATCAACGACCAACGCATGGCGAAATCGCTGTCGGCCTCGGGCAAGGCCCAGATCGAATGCAGGTGCTCGGGTAGCACGACGCAGGCATCGATGGTGAACGGATGACGCCTGCGCACATCGGCCACAGCTCTGCGCAGGATGTCTATTCGCTCGACGAGCAACCGACTCGTCCTGTCCTGCAGCGCAAGCGTGAAGAAGTATGTGCCGCCGCGGAGACTGGGTCTGCGATAGCGCATCGCCGCGCGCTCGAAGGTCGGGCGCCCAGACTACAACGCAGTCGGCAGCCTGTGCCTCGGAAGTTTGCGCGGCCGATACCCGGAATTTTCCCGATGTGGCAGCGGGCATGACCGGAGATACCGACGTTGCGGTTCGCTGCGCTCACCGCAACCTACGACTCCGCCGTTTGCCGCGCAGACCGTGGTGTACGAGTCGTCGCGCACCTTGCGTAAGTTGCGGTGAGCGCAGCGAATCGCAACGTCGCGGCCCTCATCATCGCCACACCGTGCCTGTCCCATGCACTACCGCGCCGCGCATATCCGATTGATGCCGCACCACGCCGCATCACGCCAGCCGCATCACACCTCGCCGCATTGCGCTCTTCCCCACATCAAAACATCCCCGCTCACAGCCCCAGCGATTTCGCTGTAACTTCCGCGGCGGCGCGGGAGATTTCCTGCGGCAGCAGCGCTTCGCGCAGTACCGGCATCGACTGCGCCAGCAGGGCGCGCGCCGCGGCGCGATCGCCCTGGCGCAGGCGCACGGCTGCAAGTTCGCTGCGCGTGATCGCGAGGTCGATCGGCAAGGTCGATCCGGCCTCGAAGCCGGCGACGGCGATGTCGAGTTCGCGCGCAGCGGTCGCGACGTCGCCGCGGTCCAGCGCGAACGAGGCGCGGGCGCGGTGCAGATGCAATTGCACCGGATGCGTCGGCGCCAGTACCTGCCACAGCCGTTCGGACTGCTGCAGCAGCGGCAGGCCGATGTCGGGCCTGTGCGACTGTCGCGCGAGCAGGGTCAGTTGCCAGATCGTCATCGCGTATTCCAGCGAATCCTCGCCGTCCAGGCGCAGGGCGCGCTCGCGCAGATCCTCGAGCACGGCCTGCGCCGCGGCGATCTGTCCGGCACGTCCGAGGGTGCGCGCCTCGCCGCGGGCGATGCGCCGGCGGAACTGATCGTCGGCGCCGATGCCGCCTTCGTCGAGGATCTGCCGCGCGGCGCGAAATTCGGCCAGGGCCGCGGCGTAGTCGCCGGCGTTTTCGAGTATGCCGCCGAAGTTGCCGCGCGACGTCGCGCGGTCGACGGCGCCGTGCAGGCCGGCTGCATTCATGTGCTCGTCGGAGCGGCGCAGCGTCTCGGCCGCCTCGCGATAGCGACCGAGCTCGTTGAGCACGACGGCCAGGTCGTTGGTCAGCACCATCATGCGCGCACCGCCGGGATCGACGATGCGCGTCTGCAGCGCGATGGCCTCGCGCAGCAGCGGTTCGGCGCCGGCCGGATCGCCGCTGACGCTCAGCGCGTTCGCGCGCGCGCGCAGCAGCACTACGTGCTCGGGCGATTGCGGCGGACGCTGCGCATCGACGCGGGCCAGCGCCTCGTCGAGCACGGCCAGCGCCGCATCGCGCTCGCCGGCGGTGCCGAGCAGCGCGGCCAGCGGCTGGGCGATTTCCAGATACAGCCCCAGCGGCACGCCGGCGGTATGTCGCGCGAGCTCCAGCCCTTCGCGCAGCGGCGCCAGCGCCTTTTCGTCGTCGCCGTCGCGGTGATAGGTCAACCCCAGCGACTGCAGGGTGCGCAGCTTCGCGACCGCATCCCCGGGGGCGAATCGCTCGCGCCAGCCACGCGCCCGCTCGATGGCCTGCAACGCGGCGGCGATGTCGCCGTCGAGGCCGAGCAGACTCGCGTATTCGTCGTAGTCCTCGGCCAACCGCAGGGCCTGGGCCTTTTCCGTCGGCTCGATGCCGGCCACGCCGGCGCGCATCAGGGTCAGCGCCTTGGCCACGTCGCCGAGGTCCGCATAGAGGCCGGCGAGCAGGCGCTGCATGGACTGCGCCAGCGCCGGATCGGTACGCGCCGTGAGCTGGGCCTGCGCCGCCTCGAGCAGGCTGCGCAGGCTGACTTCGCGGCTCATCGCATTGCTCGGCGCAGCGGCCTCGAACGCATCGGTCAGAAACGTCAGCGTCTCGCGCGCGCGCGCCGCCTCGCGCTCGGAAGCGGCCAGCGCCTGCTGCGCCGCCGCCTCGGCGGCGATCGCGCGCGCGCGGGCCAGATCCAGACGCCAGACGAAGATGCCGACCGCGACCAGCGCCGCGACCGCCGCGGCGACGCCGAGACGATGTCGCTGCACGAACTTGCGCAGCCGGTACAGCCGCGTCAGCCGCGCCGCGCGCACGGGGCGGCCGTCGAGATAGCGCCGGATGTCGTCGCGCAGGGCGCCGACGCTCGCGTAGCGGCGCGCCGGCTGTGTATCGACGGCCTTGGCGACGATGCCGCCGAGTTCCGCATCGAGCGGCAGCGGCGCGAGTCCCGCGACGGCAGCGCCGCCGTCGGCGCGCTGCGCGGTGACGAGTTCGCGCAGCAAAATACCGAGGCTGTAGACGTCGCTGGCCGTGGTCACCGCGCCGCCCTCGCGTTGTTCGGGGCTGGCATAGCCCGGCGTGAACACGCGCGTGGAATCCTCGGAAGCGGATTCCAGATCGACCAGCCGCGCGACGCCGAAGTCCAGCAGCTTGACCTGACCGCCGCGCGCGACGAGCACGTTGGCCGGCTTGAGATCGCGATGCACGACCAGATGCTGATGCGCGTGTTCCACGGCTTCGAGCACGTCGTCGAACAGCGCCAGCCGCTCCGGCAGCTTCGGTGCGTGCGCGGCGGCATGGTCGAGCAGGGTGGCGCCGTCGACATATTCCATCGCCAGCCAGGGCTGGCCGTCCTCGGTTTCGCCGCCATCGAGCAGGCGCGCGATGTGCGGATGATCCAGTGCCGCGAGGATCTGCCGTTCCTGGCGCAGCCGGCGCAGGCCGTCGGCGGTGGGGAAACCGCGCAGCAGCTTGATCGCGACCTGCTGGGTGAAGCCGCCGCTGACGCGCTCGGCCAGCAACACGGTCCCCATGCCGCCGGCGCCGAGCTCGCGCAGCAGGCGGTACGGCCCGAGCTGTTCGCGCACAAGGGCTGGTCCGCGCGCGGCGCTCGCGTCGATCGCGCGCGCGACCGGGTCGTCTTCATCGTCGGCCGCATCGAGCAGTTGCGCGAGCAGTTTGCGGTCATCGGGCGACAACGACGACGACGCGAGCGCAGCGGCACGTTCGTCCGCCGGCAGCAGACGCAGCCGCTCGAACTCCGCGTCGATGCGGTCCAGCGCGCTGCCGCCGCCGTCCGTATTCATGTGCCCGCCCCGCGTCGCGACCGCCTCGCCGCGGCAGACCATAGCAGTTCCCGCGTCGGCGCTGCGACGGCGTCCCGGGTGCCGGGGCGGCCCGGACGCGCCGGGCCGCCCGGCGAAGGAACACACCGTGGACCTGTACCGTATCTCTCGTTGTTTCAGCGGCTCCGGCGCTGCTGAAAACCCGCTCTGGCAAGGGCGGGGCAGGGCTGCCGCCGCGTGTGCCCTTTCTCTCGTCGTATCCGCCGCGCGGGCAGCACCGACGTTCGGCTCGGCGGGCAATTCGAGACCGGCACGGACCTGACGGACCGGCCGACGCTCGGCCTGCGGCCATGACGGCCGCCGCTAGGCGACGGCTGCCAGCCCCTCCGGCTTCAGGGCCAGACCTGCGGCCGCCGGATGCGCTGCCAGCGTGCCAATGCCTCGCGCGTGCGCTGGCGGCCGATCTCGATGACCTCGGCCGCGCGCTGGAATTCGTAGAATGCGCAGACATTGCGCGGGATCGAAATCACCAGGTCCGGCGGCTGCGCAGCGAGCTTGTAGCGCGTCAGCGTTTCCTGCACCACGTCCAGCGACCGCGCGAACAGATCGAGCACGCCGGGTTCGTGAATGCTGGCGCGCTTGCTGCGGTTTTCCAGAAAGCGTTCCCACAGCTCGCCGATCCGGCCCAGGCCGGTCGGGCGATTTTCCTCGTCGGGCTCGTGGATCTCCGGCCGCGTGATCGGCGTCTCGCGCTCGGCCACGCCTTCGGCCTCGGCGTTGACGTCCACTGCAATCGTCGCGTCGGTGAGGTCGCGCAAGGTCGGCGTGACCGGCACGGGATTGAGCAGGCCGCCGTCGACGAGACGGCGGCCCTGGTAATGGTGCGGACGGAACACGGTAGGAATGGAGATCGACGCGCGTATCGCGTCGAACAGGGAGCCGCGCGAGAACCAGACCTCGCGCTGCGCATCGATGTCGACGGCGACCGCGGTATAGCTGATCGGCAGATCCTCGATGTTCATCTCGCCGACGAGGTCGCGCAGCGCGCCGATCACGCGCTGGCCCTTGATCAGGCCGCCGCCGCGCCAGCTCCAGTCGACCAGACGCAGCACGTCGAAGGTCTTGAGGCCGACGGCCCAATCGCGGTACTCGCTGAGCTTGCCCGCGGCATAGACGCCGCCGACCAGCGCGCCCATCGAGCTGCCGGCGACGGAGCGGATCTCGTAACCGTGCGCGCGCAGTTCCTCGATGACGCCGACGTGCGCATAGCCCCGCGCGCCGCCGGAACCCAGCACCAGGGAAATCGCGCCACGGCGCGGCGGTTCGGCAGGATGGGCGGGCAGGTTCATGTGATCTCCGGCGGAGCTACTGATACGCGCCTATGGACAGCTGCAGCAGGATCTTCATTTCCTCGCGCAGGCTCAGCGGCGCGACGACCTCGGCATCCGGCCCGTACTTGAGCACATCCATCAGCAGTTCCTTGGAATTGCTGTAGGGCACCCGGAGCTCGTAGCGGCCGTCGGTCAGGAAATGCCCTTCCTGCTGCGAATGCCAGTGCTCGTCGGCGACCCAGCGCGCCGCATGCGGCGAGAAACGCAAGGTGGCCCAGGCCTTGGGCGCCCCCGAGAAGATGCCATAGCTCGCGGCCAGGTGCTGGTTCAGCTCGGCCTCTTCGCGGTCCAGCGCGGGCTCGTCGAGCATCTGCGGCGAGGCGATGCGGTCGACGGCGAAGCTGCGCAGGGCCTCGCGCTCGTGGTCCCAGGCGTCGAGATACCAGTTGTCGCGATAGTGCGCGATGCGCTGCGGCGAGACCAGGCGCTCGGTCGTCGAGCCGGTGGAGCGCGCCCGGTAGCGGAACTTGAGCTGGCGCCGCGCCATGACCGCGCCGGCCACGACGCGGAAGCTGATCTGGTCGAGCTTGCGGTTGCCGCTGGCGATCACGCGAATGCGCTCGGTCGGCAGGCGCGCGCCGCTGACGTGGTCCGACAGCAGCGCCTGCATGCGCTTCTCGAACGGCGCCAGCGCATCGGCCAGTATGCCGGCGCCGCTGCGCGCGACGAGCTCGTTCAGCGCCATCAGCGCGGACAGCTCGTCACTGGTCAGCCACAGGCCCGGCAGCTCGAAACGCTCGGCCTCGGCCTCGTCGTAGCGGAAGGCGGCCTGATCGCCCTCGCCACTCTCGATCGGCGCGCCCAGCGCATCGCGCAGGAATGCGATGTCGCGATAGAGCGTGGCGCGGGAACAGCCCAGCTCGTCCTTGAGGCGCTGCAGGCTGACCGGATAGCGCGCGGTCTTCAGCAGGCGGTGCAGACTCAGAATGCGTTCGTAACGGTCCATAGGCCCCGATTGTGGCGGCTCGCCGGTTACCGGCGCTAGAGCCCGTCCGGCGGTTCCGGCACGGCCGGAATCGCTCCCTGTCGGACAGGCGCTGCCAGGACGGAGCGAGCCGCTGTCTCCGTCCGGTACAGTTCTGCGTATTGGGAGGAAGTCTACCCAGCACCCGTCTCAGTTCCGGAGAACCGCATGTCCCCGACCACGCTCCTGCTCGCCCTGGCGCTGGCCCTGCCCGGCCTGGCCGCCGCGGCCCCACGCGACGAGCTGCAGGCCGCCTATACCCGCTTCCTGGCCGCACACAGCTTCCGCGCCAGCGTGACCGACGTGAACAGGGGCCAGCAGCTCTCGACCCTGGACTTCGTCGCACCCGACCGCTACCACATCCGCACCGGCCAGGGCGAAATGGAGCAGATCCTGATCGGCGACGACGCCTACACGCTGATCAACGGCGAGCGCGTCAAACTGCCGATGCCGATCAAGGTCGGCCGCATCGTCAGTCAGTACCGCAATCAGGACACCCTGAATGAGCTGACCCGCGACCTCGACGTCACCGCCCTCGGCGAGGATACCGTCGACGGCCAGGTCGCCAGGGTCTACGGCTATACCCAGACGCAGCCGGCCCGGGCCGATGTGAAAGTCTGGATAGGCGTGGCCAGCGGCCTGCCGTTGCAGCTGGAGTCGCAAGGCCGCTTCATGGGCGTGAAATCCACCACGCGGCTGCGCTACTACGACTACGACGACGCGACGATACGGGTCAGCGCACCACAGTAATCCGGCTGTCACGCCACGGCGGCAACCAACCGGTCTGCACCGGATAAACGGACGCACGCACACGGCGCCCGGCGATCGCATCAACTCCGTTATGCTGCACCGCATGCCCTCGCCTGCCGTCCATCTCGGCCTCGACGCCGTCATCTTCGCCGTGACCGCCGAGGCGCCGCGCATCCTGACCGTGCGCGGCGCCACCGACGAGGCCCTGCCGTCGGGCCCGCTCGACCTCGAAGCCCATTCGACCCTGGAGCGCGGCGTGCGCGACTGGGTCGCCCAGCAGACCGGCCTGGCCCTCGGCTACGTCGAACAGCTCTATACCTTCGGCGACCGCTTCCGCGATCCGCGCGAACGCGCCGGCGGCGCGCGCGTCATCGCCATGACCTATCTCGCGCTGGTCCGCGAACAGGTCCTGCCCGGCGGTCTGCGCGCGCAGTGGCGCGACTGCTACGCGTACCTCCCCTGGGAAGACTGGCGTCGCGGCCGCCCCGCGCTGATCGAGCACGAACTCGCCCCGCGCCTGCATGCCTGGGCCGCGAACGATGCGCGCAAGCACGAACGCGTGGATCTGACCTTCGGCCTCGACACGGCGCCCTGGGATCCCGAACGCACGCTGGAACGCTACGAACTGCTCTGGGAAGCCGGCCTCGTCGCCGAAGCGCGCCGCGAACGCGATCCGGATGCGCCCGATGTGGCCGGCAGCGGCTTCGCGCTCGCGCTGGACCATCGGCGCATTCTCGCGACCGCCCTCGGCCGCGTGCGCGGCAAGCTCAAGTACCGGCCCGTCGTCTTCGAGCTGCTGCCGCCGGAATTCACCTTGCTGCAACTGCAACAAGTGGTCGAGGCGCTCAGCGGCAACCTGCTGCATAAACAGAATTTCCGCCGGCTCGTCGAAAGCGCCGGGCTCGTCGAAGGCACCGGACGGCTCGCGACCGGCACCGGCGGACGCCCGGCGGAACTGTTCCGCTTCCGGCGCGAAGTGTTTCGCGAGCGGCCCGATCCGGGGGTTTATTTTCCGGGAGCGTGGTGGAGCCGGTGAGGCGGCCGACCGGGAATCCCGGTGCGCTTTCTCGCTGATTCTGTTCGCGCGACCGGCGCTATCGCGGTGTGGGCATGTGAAGGAAGGGGGCACAGAACTGGACACCCAAAATTCAGCACAGAACTCAGAACTGGACACCCAAAAATTCAGGGGACAGCGTTCGGACATCCACAATTCGGAATCCTCCGATACTGCGCCAGGAACTTTCCCGCTGCAACCTCAGCTCGCGCGGTCCATGCTGGGACCATGGCCATCCCTCGCTCCCACCTGATTCCACCTGGCTCCGAAGGCCGCTACCACTGCATCCAACGTTGCGTGCGAAGGGCCTTTCTCTGTGGCGTAGACCGGTATACCGGCCGCTCGTTCGAACATCGGAAGGGCTGGATCGAAGAACGCCTGCACCGACTCAGCGAATGCTTTGCCATCGCGATTCACGCTTACGCGATCATGAGCAATCACTTGCATATCGTCATACAGGTCATTCCCGAGCTGATCGAAACCTGGAGTGACGGCGACATTGCTGCACGCTGGTTGAGGCTGTTTCCCTCTGCGAACGACGACGACATCGACCTCAAGCGCAAGCGAATGCTCGCTGATCCCGCACGCCTTAGCGTGATACGCAGCCGGCTCAGCAATCTGTCATGGTTCATGCGCTGCCTGGCTGAGCCCATTGCGCGGCGCGCCAATCGAGAAGACGACTGCAAAGGACGATTCTGGGAAGGGCGCTACAAATGCCAGGTCTTGTGCGATGAACGCGCTTTGCTAGCGGCAATGGCCTACGTCGACCTCAATCCCATTCGCGCAGGCGTAGCCGAACGGCTGGATACGCCTGTTCATACCGGCGCATACGCGAGGATCAAGGCAATACGGCAGTCGCCGGAGGAACTGACGGAACCCTTGCCGCCCGTAATGGGCGTGCGGCGATGCGCGCTGTCACTCAACACAGCCGACTATCTGCAGATCCTCGACTGGACGGGACGCATGCTGGCTTCCGGCATTCCCGACAAAACTGCCGGGCCGGCACCCACTGCTCTCGCGCTCGTTGACAGTGGTCCTGCACGCTGGGTACTGCGCGTGCGCAGTTACGGCAGCGGCTGGGCGCGGGTGGCTGGCTCGACAGAGGACCTGATCCACCTGGCCCGCCGAATCGGGCAACAATGGCTCAAGGGCATTCGTCTGGCTTCGCGACTGTATTGAGCACCGCACTGACGTGATTGAGCCCGAAAGGGAGAATGCACCGTGGGCGGATTGTTCGCTAACGGATGGACAACGCCCCAGGTTCTGGGAGTGAGGCCTCGTTCGCCGGTCGAGAAAGAGATCTAGCCGCCGTCGCGACAAATGGTGGATGTCCAGATTTCACATTCGCCCGATCTCCAACACCGAATGATCGGATCGTGGGTGTCCTGATCCAGATCAGCGACCAAAGCACCTCATTCCGAAATGATGGATGTCCCAATATCACCAATATCAGAGCCCCACTACTGTGATAGCCTCACGCTCGGCATCGCCATCGCCGCGCCAGTACCCACCCGCAAGGTAGGCATCATGGAGCAGAACGAAGGGCAAGTCGTTGCGAGCAAGCGGCAGGAACGCTTGGCCTTCCTGTTGCTGACGGCAGTCGTCTTTCCACTGGCGACCGTACTGATCGTGGCAGGCTACGGCTTTCTCGTCTGGATGTGGCAGCTGTTGTATGCAGGCCCACCGACGGGGCACTGATCCGTGCCCATGCCGCGCTCGCTCACACGTCGTGCTCTGCTGTTCGGCCGCGCCTCGGCCACGCCGGAGCCGCGTGCGTTCCGTCCTCCATGGGCCAGGCGGCCAGAACAGGAATTTTCGGCGGCCTGCACCCGTTGCGATGCCTGTATTCGGCAATGTCCGCAACAGGTTCTCGTACGCGACACGAACGGCCTTCCGCGCTTCGACCCGCAAACCGGCGAATGCACCTTCTGCGGCGAGTGCGTATCGGCTTGCGCCAGCGGCGCCTTCGACTCGTCGCTCAGTCCCCCTTGGACGCTCCTCGCCAGCATCGACAGCATCTGCCTGTCCGCCCGAGGCATAGTCTGCGCAAGCTGTCGCGAGATATGCCCTGCCTCGGCCATCCATGTACCGCCTGCCGCCCGTGGCACGGCCCTGGTCGACACAAGCCGCTGCACAGGCTGCGGCGCTTGCGTCGCCGTCTGTCCTGTCGATGCCATTCGTCTGCAACATGCCACGCCCCGGGAGACGGTCGCATGAGCTCGCCTGAACAGGATCGGGACACCCAGAATTCGCCTGGACGATCCCGAGCACCGGACCGGGACACCCACATTCGCCAGGATCACCGGCGAAATCAGGACACCCACAATCCGCCCCCACCCGATCCAGACACCCACATAGCCAGCTTCATCATCCAGCACCGCGACTCCGCCATCGACATGCTGTCGACCGTGATCGCCCAGCACGCCGACCTCGAACTGGCCCTGCCCGGCACCACGCGCAGCATCGTCATCTGCGAATCCGCCGACCGCCACGCGGTCATGCAACGCGTCGACGAGTTGCAGGCCCTGCCCGGCGTGCTCAACGTGCTGCTGGTCTACCACCACGCCGAGCCGGCCCAGGCACTGGCCGAGCCGCTTTCCGAATCATCCGTCACATGCGCGAACGGAGACCCGCCATGAGCACACGCCGCGACTTCATCCGCCAGAGCGCCCTCGTCACGGCCGCCGCCGCTGCCGGTCTGCCGGTGCCCGGCGATGCCAGCAACCTCGTGACCGAGGGTGACCTGACCACCCTGAAATGGGACAAGGCGCCGTGCCGCTACTGCGGCACCGGTTGCGGCGTGAACGTCGCGGTCAAGGACGGCCGCGTCGTCGCCACGCACGGCGACGTACACGCCGAAGTGAACCGCGGCATCAACTGCGTCAAGGGCTATTTCCTGTCCAAGATCCTGTACGGCAGCGATCGCCTGACCCGCCCGTTGTTGCGCAAGAAGAACGGCGCCTACGCCAAGGACGGCGAGTTCACGCAGGTCAGCTGGGACGAAGCCTTCGACGTCATGGCCGCGCAGTTCAAGCGCGTGCTCAAGGACAAGGGTGCCGATGCGATCGGCATGTTCGGCTCCGGCCAGTGGACCGTGTTCGAAGGCTATGCGGCGAACAAGCTCATGAAGGCCGGTTTCCGCAGCAATCATATCGACCCGAACGCGCGCCACTGCATGGCCTCGGCCGTCATGGGTTTCATGCGCACGTTCGGCATGGACGAACCCATGGGCTGCTACGACGACATCGAAGCCGCCGACGCCTTCGTGCTGTGGGGCTCGAACATGGCCGAGATGCATCCGATCCTCTGGACGCGCGTGACCGACCGGCGCCTGTCGCACCCGCACGTCAAGGTCGCCGTGCTGTCGACCTTCGAGCACCGCAGCTTCGAGCTCGCCGACATTCCCATCGTGTTCACGCCGCAGACCGACCTCGTCATCCTGAACTACATCGCCAACCACATCATCAGGAGCGGCAAGGTCAACAAGGATTTCGTCGCGAAACATACGACGTTCAAGCGCGGCAACGACGACATCGGCTACGGCCTGCGCCCGGACAATCCGCTGGAACTGAAGGCGAAGAACGCCAAGGACCCGAACGGCGGCGCACCGATCAGCTTTGAGGAATTCGCCGCATTCGTTGCGCCGTACACCTTGGAAAAAGCCGTCGCGATGACCGGTGTGGAACGCGGCTGGCTCGAACAGCTGGCCGAGCTCTACGCCGATCCCGACATCAAGGTCATGTCGTTCTGGACCATGGGCTTCAACCAGCACACGCGCGGCGTCTGGGCGAACAACATGGCCTACAACATCCATCTGCTGACCGGAAAGATCGCCACACCGGGCAACAGCCCGTTCTCGCTGACCGGCCAGCCCTCGGCCTGCGGCACGGCGCGCGAGGTCGGCACGTTCAGCCACCGCCTGCCGGCCGACATGGTCGTGACCAATCCGCAGCACCGCGAACATGCCGAGGACATCTGGAAGATTCCGCACGGCACGATCAATCCCAAGCCCGGCTATCACGCGGTCGAGCAGAACCGCGCGCTCAAGGACGGCAAGCTCAACGCCTACTGGGTCATGGTCAACAACAACATGCAGGCCGGCGCGAACCTGATGCAGGAAACGTATCCGGGCTACCGCAATCCCGACAACTTCATCGTCGTCTCGGATGCCTATCCGACCGTGACGGCGCAGGCCGCCGACCTGATCCTGCCGGCGGCGATGTGGGTGGAAAAGGAAGGCGCCTACGGCAATGCCGAACGCCGCACGCAGTTCTGGCATCAGCTCGTGAAGGCACCCGGCGACGCGCGCTCGGATCTCTGGCAGCTCATGGAGTTCTCCAAGCGCTTCACGACCGACGAATGCTGGCCGGCCGAACTGCTCGCGGCGAAGCCGCAGTTCAAGGGCAAGACCCTGTTCGACGTGCTGTATCGCAACGGCAACGTCGACAAATTCCCACTCGCCGACATCGAGAAAGGCTATGCGAACGACGAGTCGCAGGCCTTCGGCTTCTACGTGCACAAAGGCCTGTTCGAGGAGTACGCCGCGTTCGGCCGCGGCCACGGCCACGACCTCGCGCCGTTCGACGAATACCATCGCGCGCGCGGCCTGCGCTGGCCCGTCGTCGACGGCAAGGAAACGCGCTGGCGCTACCGCGAAGGCAGCGACCCGTACGTGAAGGCCGGCAGCGGCTTCCAGTTCTACGGCAACCCCGACGGCAAGGCGGTGATCTGGGCCCTGCCCTACGAACCGCCGGCCGAATCGCCCGATGCGGAATTCGATCTCTGGCTCGTGACCGGCCGCGTGCTCGAGCACTGGCATTCCGGCTCCATGACCATGCGCGTGCCCGAGCTGTACAAGGCGTTTCCGGCGGCCGTCGTGTTCATGAATCCCGACGACGCACGCCGGCGCGGGCTCAAGCGCGGCGACGAGATCCGCGTCGTCTCGCGCCGCGGCGAGATGCGTTCGCGCGTGGAGACGCGCGGCCGCAATCGCATGCCGTCCGGCGTGATCTTCGTGCCGTGGTTCGACGCGGGCCAGCTGATCAACAAGGTCACGCTGGACGCGACCGATCCGATTTCCAAGCAGACCGACTACAAGAAATGCGCCGTCAAGGTCGTGGCCGCCTAGGAGAACCGCCATGCGCAACAAGCTCTGGACAGCGGTCGGCGTCGCCGTGCTGATGGTGCTGGTGTTCGTTGCCGGCTGGAAGATGGGACAGTCCCCCGGTGCGGGAGCGGCGCCGAAAGCCGCCTCGGTACCGATAGATGCCCGCGCGATCTTCGTGCCCGAGAGCGGCCAGATCGACGCGCTGCGCCGCGGCGTGCCGGTCGACCAGGAAGGCCATCCGCCGGCGATCGCGCGCGTGGAGAACGCCGACCTCAAACGCGTGCGTGCCTATCCGATGCAGCCGCCGACGATCCCGCACTCGATCGACGGCTATCAGGTCGACAGGAACAGCAACCGCTGCCTGCTCTGCCATGCGCGCGCGAATGCGGCGACGTTCCAGGCACCGCCGGTCAGCGTGACCCACTACATGGACCGCGACGACCAGTTCCTCGCGACGATCTCGCCGCGGCGCTATTTCTGCAATCAATGCCACGTCGTGCAGACCGACGCGCCCGTGCTCGTGACCAGCCAGTTCCGTGACATCGACAGCGTCCTGGCGCAGCCGGCGACGCAGGCTGCTGCCGCACCAGCCACGGCACGACCAGCGACACCAGCCCCCGCACAGCCGGCGGCGAAGGAGTAGGCCATGGGGTCCTGGGCGAAACGACAGCTGCTCGGCTTCTGGCGCATCCTGCGCCGGCCGAGCCGGCACTACAGCCTCGGCTTCCTGACCGTCGCCGGCTTCATCGTCGGCATCGTGTTCTGGGGTGGCTTCAATACGGCGCTGGAAGCGACCAATACCGAGGCGTTCTGCACGAGCTGCCACGAAATGCGCGACAACGTGTTCCAGGAACTCAAGAGCACGATTCACTACAGCAACCGCTCCGGCGTCCGCGCGACCTGCCCCGACTGCCACGTGCCGCACAGGTGGACCGACAAGATCGCGCGCAAGATGCAGGCGTCCAAGGAGGTCTGGGGCAAGATCTTCGGCACCATCAGCACGCGCGAGAAATTCCTCGACGAGCGCCTGACTCTGGCCGACCACGAGTGGCAGCGGCTCAAGGCCAACAACTCGCTCGAATGCCGCAACTGCCACAACTACGACTCCATGGACCTCACGCGCCAGGCATCGCGCGCGGCCCAGGTGCACAAGCTCTGGCTCGGCAGCGGCGAGAAGACCTGCATCGACTGCCACAAGGGCATCGCGCATCAGCTGCCGGACATGACGGGGGTTCCGCAAGGGTGATGAATCGGCATGAACCGCACGGCCGCCACTCCTGCCGCCCGTTGCGCAGCGCCCCTCGTCGGCACGCTGTCCGAGCCCGCTTCGCGGGCGCCGAGGCAGGAGAAGGCCGAGCCGGGGCGACCAGTTCCACACGCTGCCGCAAAGATCTGTACCGCACGATCGGCGCTTGTCTCGGCGGGAGTAGCCGCCGGCCGGCCGCAACGATCTTGACGCGCGGACGGCACTGCCGATATCACGGCAAGACGCCCCCAACCGGCGATACGCCGTGCGGGAAACACGACCGACGCTTCCCCGACGGAAAGACCGGGTAGCAGCAGCTGGAGTATTGGCCATGCATGTCCGCCATCTGGAAGCCGGCGATCGGGAACTGATCTGCCGGCACCGGGAAGCGATGTTTCGCGACGCCGGCCGCGACGACGCGACGCTCGCGACGATGACCGAACACTTCCGCTCCTGGCTCACGCCACGACTGCGCGACGGCAGCTACTTCGGTTTCATGCTGGAGGATCAGGGCCGCCCGATCGCCGGCATCGGCCTGATGCTGATCGACTGGCCGCCGCATCCGCTGCATCCGACCCAGGACTGCCGCGGCTATGTGCTCAATGTCTACGTCGAACCCGACTACCGCCGGCGTGGCTTGGCGCGCGAGCTCATGCAGCTCGCCGATGCGGAGTTCGCCCGGCGCGGCGTGAGCTATTGCGTGCTGCATGCGACCGAGCAGGGGCGGCCGCTGTATCAGGAACTCGGCTGGCGCGGAACGGCGGAGATGGCCAAGGCGATTCGCGGATAGACCCTCGGCAACAGGCAGCACCTTGCGGGATCGGCCCTCGACCAAGCTCCGGAGAGCCTTGGCCGGATCGCGCCGCCGGCCTGCAGGACCGTAGCCGGTACCGGCTCATCCGCTCACTCCTTCGGGCGCGTGCGCAGCAGCTCGGTCAGAACGTCCTGCCCCGCGCCGTACAGCGGAATGAACGGCGAGGAATCGCCCTCGACGATGGGCTCGGCGTCGGTCTCGACCGAGCGCAGGCCGTCGTAGGTCAGGAAATAGAAGCGCACCTTTCCGGCCGCAGGATAGGGATGGGTCGAAATCGGCACGGCGGCGTCGGCATAGCGGGCCGCCACGGTCACGAAGCGTCGTGCCGCCTTCCGCACGGCCGCATGACCGATGCCGCCGATGATGCCGAACGACGAGGTCGTATACACACTGGCCGAGCCGTCGGAAAGCGCGATCACGGTCGCGACGTTCTCATCCACGAAAAAATCCATGGATACGCCGTAGACCGAAGGGAACCTCGCACTCGGAGAAATACCGGCATCTGCCGCCGAGGTGACGAGAAACTGCTCGCGCAACTCTGGCCCCAAGCTCGGTGCAGACGGCGGCTCGGCGGCCGATGCCGCCGCCAGCGGCAACGCTGTCAGCGAAAGAACGACGTTCCGCAGGCGCGACAGAAATCTCATGGTTGCAAGTCCCGTGTAGTGACGGGCCGCATGACGGCCCCGGCGATGGCGTACGGACGGTGCGGGCGAACGATTCGCCTCACGAGGATCTGACTCCAGCCCGCCGTTTCCTGTCGGCGCTCCGGTCGCCGATCGAACCGCCGTCGGTGCTACTGCCGGGCCGGCGCCCAATCTCTCATGCCACCGACAACGAAAAATCCATGCCGAAGAGCAGTCTGCCGGTGAGAGAAGCAGCGCTTTCGCCACAGTGCTTCGCACACCCGCCGACATCATGGCGGGAACAACGGCGACGTAGTGCATCAGCCAATGCCGCGGTTGCGCGATTGGACGCAATTTTCCATCGTGCTACCGTGGCTGCGCTTGCACAGGGGGCTGGCGTGAGCATTCGGGAAGTCACCATCACGATTCAGCATTGTGAAGCCGCACACGCGGTCGTGCTGCGCACGGCCCACAGGCTCAGCGGCCGCCATGTCGTTTCGGTCGTCGAAGAGCCCGATCGGTCGCTGGTACGACTCGGCGCCGCCACCGGCGTATCCGAACAGATGGAGCAGGAATTCCGCACGCTGCTGCTCGACGATCTGCTGCGTGCCCGTATCGAGAACGAGACCGCGCCGCTGCGGCGGCTGATCGTGGAAGCCGCGTTGCGCTCCGCGCTGCGCGACCCCGGGGACGGCGCATGAAGTTCCAGCCGCCCGGCACGTTCCGGCCCCAGGCCGGCAACGGCTATCGACTGCTGCCGTTTCGCTTCGGGCGATTGCCCGGCCGCGCGGACGAAGTGCTGATCACCGGCGACAGCGGCCGTTTCGTCTTCCTGCCGGAAACCGATTTTTTGGCCTTCGCGCAACATCGCCTGGATCCGGACACCTCGCTGGCGATGGATCTCGAAGGACTGGACCTGCTGCATCGTGGTGGCGGCCCGATTCCACTCGAGCGTCATGTGGTCGCCTGGCGCACGCGCAAGGCGTTCCTGTTCGACGGACCGTCACTGCACATCTTCGTGGTCACCTTGCGTTGCCACCACAGCTGCCGCTACTGCCAGGTGTCGCGCCAGGCGGAATCCGATGCCGGCTACGACATGGATGCGGCGACGGCGAGCGCCGCGGTCGACCGGCTTTTCGAATCGCCGGCGCGGCAGCTCACCGTCGAATTCCAGGGCGGCGAGCCGCTGCTGGCCTTCGCGCGGATCCGCGGCATCGTCGAGGACATCGTCGCGCGCAACCGGTCGCGGCGGCGAGCCATCACGTTCGTGCTGGCCTCCACGCTGCACGGCATCACCGGGGAACAGCTCGCGTTCTTCCGCGAGCATCGCTTCGAGCTGTCCACCTCGCTCGACGGACCGGCAGCGCTGCACAACCTCAACCGGCCGCTGCCGACACGCGACAGCCATGCGCGCACGATGACCGGCATCGCCGCGGCGCGCGCTGCGCTGGGGGCCGATCACGTCAACGCACTGACCACGTTGACGCGGGCCAGCCTGGCTCACCCCGAGGCCATCGTCGACCACTACATCGAGCAGGGTTTCACCTCGATCTTTCTGCGGCCGCTGAGCCCTTACGGCTTCGCCAGGCGCGGTCTCGCACGCATGGGCTATACGACAGGCGAGTTCATGGCGTTCTATCGGCGGGCGCTGACGCATCTGATCCGCCGCAACCTCGAAGGCCATGTGCTGGCCGAGGCCTATGCGACTCTGCTGCTGTCCAGCATCCTGACACCGTTCGCTCACGGCTACATGGATCTGCGCTCGCCGACCGGCGCCGGCCTCGGCGTGCTGCTCTACGACTACGACGGCGCCGTGTATCCGAGCGACGAGGCGCGCATGCTCGCCGCGGAAGGCGATACGCGCTTCCGCCTCGGTCCGGTGCAGACACCGTATCGGGACCTCATGCTCTCCGAACCGATGCAGACACTCCTCGCCGCCGGCCTGACCGAAAGCCTCGCCGGCTGCGCCGACTGCGTGTTCCAGCCGTACTGCGGCGCCGATCCGATCGACGCCCATGCGCGTCAGGCCGATGTCTACGGGCATCGGCCGACGTCGGCGTTCTGCGCGCGCCAGACCGCGATGTTCGAATTGCTGTTCGGCCATCTGCGCGAGGGCGACCCGGACGTGATGCGCGTGTTCCAGAGCTGGGTGCAGCGCCGCCGCGTTGCCGAAATCCGCGACGAATCGCCGGAGACGACCCATGCGGCCGCATGAGACGCCAGCCGTGTTCGGCGGACGACCTGCGCAGCGACTGCTGAAGGTCGTCGACGGACTGACGTTCGCGCGCGGCGACTGGAATCCGCAGCAGTGCGCCTGGCTCGCGGGAACCCCGGACGCTTTCGTGCCCGATCTGCCGTGGGGCGCCGTGCTGACGAGCGAAGACGCCGACGGCGGCCCCAGCGATCCGCGATATGCGCACGCGCCCGTCGGCACCGCGCCTGCGACACAGCCGGACGAACGGCCGCGGATCCGAGTCTCGCAGCGTGGCGCCGCAGCGCCCGGCGACGTGATCGAGCTGCTGCCCGAACGCCACCGCATCCGCACGCGCTACCGCCGCGGCGCCAATGCCAACACCTTGTTCGCGACCGAACGCTGCAACAGCCATTGCCTGATGTGCTCGCAGCCGCCGCGACGCGTGGACGACGACTGGCGTGTCAAGGATCTGCTCGAGGTCATCGCGCTGCTCGACGACGACGTGCCGGAACTCGGCCTCAGCGGCGGCGAGCCGACCTTGCTCGGCGACGGACTGCTCGACATCCTGCGCGCCTGCCGCGACCGCTTGCCCGGCACGGCCATGCACGTACTGTCCAACGGCCGGCGTTTCGGCACCACGTCGCTGGCAAACGGCGTGGCTGGCCTGCGCCATCCGCACCTGACCTGGGGCGTGCCGCTCTACGCCGACGTGGCCGACGTCCACGACTACGTGGTCCAGAGCGCCGGCGCCTTCGACGAGACCTTGCGCGGACTGCTCGTGATGGCCAGCAAGGGATTGTCGTTCGAGATACGCGTCGTGCTCACGGCGCCGACCGTGGCACGGCTGCCGGCGCTCGCCGATTTCATCTGGCGGCATCTGCCGGCGGCCGTGCACGTGGCTTTCATGGGCCTGGAGCCGATCGGATTCGCGCTGGCGAACCGGAACGCCTTGTGGGTCGATCCGGCCGACATGAGCGAACCGCTGACGCGCGCGGTGCACTACCTGGCCAACCGCGGCATGGCCGTCTCGCTCTACAACCTGCCGCTCTGTGTACTGCCCACGGCGCTGCGTCCGTTCGCGCGCCGCAGCATTTCGGATTGGAAGCAGCGTTATCTGGACACTTGCGACGGCTGCGCCGTACGCGAGCGCTGTGCCGGCTTCTTCGAATGGGTCAAGCCGGGATGGATACCGCGCGGCCTGCATGCCTTGAACGATGTCGAGGCCCACGAAGCATGAACGACAAAACATCCCTCGGCGAACGTCTGCGGCAGTTCGTGCAACTGGTCGTCGGACTCGGCAGCGCCGGTGCCGTACACGCCACGGCGACCATGCCCCCGACGACGCACGTCGGACCGGATGCGGACCTCGACCGCTACACGCACAGCCAGTCGCTCAACGCCGACTCATTACTGATCGCCCGCGGCCATCGCTCGCATTCGAGCCACCGTTCCCATTCGTCGCACTCTTCGCACTACTCGGGCAGCGGCGGCTCGGGCTATTCCTCGCCGCGCACGCCGGTCTATTCGCCGCCGCCGGAGCCCGCGCCCGAACCCGCGCGGACACAAGCGCCGGCCCCGGCCCGCGCACCGGCGTCGAGCGCCGCGCCAGTGAAGAAGTCCAGCGTTGCACCAACGACAGCGCCGTCGTCATCCACGCCCGCACCGCTCTACACCATGCCCGGCGTCGAGGTCGAACCACAGTCGGGCACTGCCAACAAGGGCGTCCGCACCCAGGACATGCTGCGCATTCTCGTCATGCGCGTACAGGCGGCGCTGCTGCTGAAGAACTACGACCCGGGCGAGGTCAACGGCGTCATGAGCGCCGAGACGATCGCGGCGCTGAAGCAGTATCAGAAGGATCGCGGGATCAAGGTGACCGGGACGATCAATGCGCAGACCTTGGATGCGTTGGGGGTGAGGGCGAGCTTCTGAGCGCAGGTCCGACCGCTATCTGCTCGACGGTTGAAGTTTCAGAACACTCGATTCAGGGAGACCAGTCATGTTCATGTCATTGCTTCTTGCGGGAGCCGTTGCTCACGGCGCCCAGGAATTGACGGCGCTTTCGGCCAAAGCAGGCGGACTCGAAACCGGCATGACGCGCAATCAGGTCATTGCCCGTCTCGGTCCACCGACCTGGGCCGTACTGCCGAGCGATACCGGGGATTTCAAGATTCCTGACTCTTCGATCTCGCTGATGCTGGCCTGGAAGAACGCTCCGTGCGCTCCGGTTGTCGTTGACTTCGATCATTCCGGAAAAGTGATCGGCTGGGACGAAGGCCGGGCCGTCTGCGGAAAGGACGTCGAACTGCTGCGGCTCGAACTGCCCGGCTCGCGCTCTTGCTCGCAGGCAGATCGGAGCCGTGCCTGCGGGAACCAATGATCCGGAGACTCGAGTTCAGGCAGGTGCAGGACTATCCGCCTGCGCGGCAGGGCCTGCCGCTGGCGCAGCGCGGCCCTCTCGCAAAGCAGCGGACCGTCGCGACCAGAATGACTGAGCGCCATGGCGCGCCGGGCCGGCATAGGTGTCCCACCAACGCTGGCGATAATGCGCATGGACGGAGGCCTGCTCGGCAAGGAACGCCTCCCGCGCCGCCAGATGATCCGCCGTATCGCTACCGGCTTCGATATACCCGGCGACGGATTCGACCGACGCCAGCGCGTGAAACAACCCCTGCGAAGCGATCGGATCGAACGACAGCCCCGCATCGCCGATCGCGAAAAATCCCGGTGCCGTCCGGGCCAATGCGACAGGATCGAGCATCGCACTGCCGGCCGGTCGCGCGTGCACGATGACATCGGCGTCGGCCATCACCGGCAGCACCTCGGCCAGCACCGCCTGCCGCCGCGCCTTCGCGAGCAGGTTCGGCCATGACCTCAGCACATGCAGCTCCGCGTCGTCCGCATCGAGATGGAACGCGAGCACGCGCTGTCCCGACGGCACGCGCACGCTGTACCACCAGCCGTTGCTGTCGGCGCACAGACGCGTGCAGTCGTCTTCGTCGTCGACATGGGACGGCAGGTAGGCATGCAGGCAGATCAGCTCATCGCTGACCTGGCGCGGGATGCCGAGCTGGCGTGCGATCGCGGCGTTGCGGCCGGTCGCGTCGACGAGCACGCGAGCGCGATGGGTCTGCGCGAACGCTTGCTGCTCGATCTGCCAGATGCCTTCGGCATGTGTGGCGCGCAGCGGGCCGCAGCCGTCGACGAATGTCGCGCCGGCGGCCATGGCCGCTTCGCGCAGGTCCGTGTCGAAGCGATGGCGGTCGAGGTGCCAGCCGGGACCGTTGGGGTCACGCAGGTGGTCGAACCAGACGGGGTCGCCGTCGTCCCAGTGCGAGATGGTGGCGCCACGTTCGGCGTGCCCGGCGGCGAGGAACCGTTCGAACAGACCGAAGCGCTGCAGCAGCACGCGCGCAGCGCCCGGCAGGGATTCGCCGATGCGTGGCGCCACCGCGGCTGCGGTCGACAATGCCGCACGCTCCAGCACCAGCACACGCCGCTGCGCTCCGAGCCGGCACGCCAGCGCCGAGCCCGCGGGCCCGGCGCCGACGATGATCGCGTCCCAGTCGGTGACGCGCATGCGCTCAGATGCTGGTCGTCGGTGTGCCGAGGCGCTCGATCTTGCGCATGGTCGCGTCGGTCGCGGCGCGATCGGCTTCGCTCATGTCCTTGCCGCCCTGGTCTTCGACCTGCATGACCGGCGGGAAGTCGGGATCGTTCTCGATGCCGGGCCTGACCTCGACGATGCCCTGCCGGTCGAAGTGCTTGACCATGTTCACGAGCTGGTTCTGGTAGCCGACGCCGAGCGTGCGGTCCCAGTCGGAGCGGTCGTTGAACGCGGCCAGCCGTTCCGCGCGCGGCAGCTTGAGGTTCATGACGGCGCGGTAGTTTTCCGCGCTGAGCACCTGGTTCGGCACGCGCGCGGGCCAGAACGTCGGCAGGTACGGATCGTAGTCGGGCTGGTAGCCGGAGCGGCAGCTCGCCGTGTCGGTCTGCCACGGAATCGCCATCCAGCGCGTGATCGAGCCGGGCGACTGCGCATAGAGCGGGCCGTTGTAGGACGTGGCCTCGGCCGGCGTCAAGGTCGTGCCGTAATCGGGCTCGGGATTGTCGTTCGCGCGATGGCGCCAGCGGTACGGTTCCAGATACATCGTCGCGTGGCGCACGGGCCAGGTCATCTCGCAGCCGGGATGGAACGCGTCGGCGAGGCAGAACTCCAGCGCCGCGCGATCGAGCATCGCGGGCTGTTCGGCCAGCGGCACCTGGGCGATGTCGCGCGGCGGCTTGGAGTCCGGATCGTAGTCGGCGATGAAGTCGCCGTTGGCCCAGCGGTCGAGCAGATACAGCTGGGTCGTGGTCAGCGCGGTCATCGCGCGCGGAATCGGCGGCATCGGCACGTCCATCGCATCGCCGTAGACCCAGGGCCAGGGCTTCAGCGACGCGTCCTGGTCGGCCGGGTTGCGGAACGCATTGGCGACCGTGCGGCGCAGCTCTTCATAGGTCTTGCCGGGCTGCGACAGCTTGTGCAGATAGGCCGGATCGAGCAGATGCTGCGGCATGCCGTAGCCGAAGCCCGCGGCGAAACCGGCGTTCATCCATTGCAGATCGCACAGCGCACGGAAGATCGGCAGCAGGTCGTTCTGGAACGACGGCCGCAGCGGTGCGGGCAGCTGTCCGGCCTGTACCGACATGTCAGTCATCAGCGCGTACATCGTGCGCACGGATTTCTGCTGCGGACCGTAATTCGGCGGCGCGACGACGACCCAGGCCGGAGCGACGTCGAGCTCGCGGCCGTCGAGCTTCACGCGCGCGGTCACCGGGCCGTCGCTGGTGTCGTCGTACCAGCCGTCGTTGTTCGCGAACGTGACCGGCGGCTTGCCGTCGAACGAAGCCGACTTGCCGTGGCCGCCGAACACGAGCAGATGGCCCTGTGCGTCGGTGCGCAGTTCGCCGAGTTCGACGGCGATACCCATGAACTTGCCGCCGTCGAAACGGTACTTCTTGCCTTGCGCTTCGGGCTTGTCGATGCGGCGCGGGCCCGGCGTGATCGCGAGCTTGTGGCGCTCGGGCAGCGGCACCTTGGCGTTGCGCCGCGTCGACGGCGTGGCCGTCAGCGCTTCGGGAATGTCCAGCGCCAGCTCGAAGTTGTACCAGGCGGCCTTGTGGTTCGCGAGTTCGACGGTCCATTCGATCTCCACACCGTCCTCCATGCACAGCTCGCGCACGACGTTGCCGGCCGCGTCGTAGCCGTAGATGCGGAACTGAGCGACTTCGCGCTTGAGCGCGCCGCTGCGGTCGCGGTAGTAGCCGGGCGGCTGCGGTTCGGGTTCGACGACCTGCGGCCCGAGGTAATAGCCGTCGTCCTTCTTGGAGTTGCCGACGCGGGCAATGCCGATCGACGGATGGATCTTGGCGTAGGCGATGCTCGCCTCGGGCTTCCGGCTACGACTCATGAACTCCCCTCCGATGAGTGTGCGGTTTCCGCGCATCGCGGCGGATGGCGGGCTCGGCGACTCTCGCGCGATTTGCGCAGAGCGTCAAGAAAAAATACAGATAGCGCCATTGAGACTTGTGTATACGAATCACGCAGCCGGGCCATCGGCGCGCAACCTGCACCGCGCGCGCCGCGGCGACGGGCCCGGCTTCGGCCAGATCCGCCGTCACAAACCTAAATGAATGCCCTGTGCGTGAGTACCGAAGCGTCAATCGGCAAGCGCGGCGATCAGCGCGGCAACCTGCTCCGGCCGCCAGCTCTGGCGTATGACACTGCCGCAACCGGCGCCCGTAGCGCTTCCGTCGCGAATTGGACGAAACTCCGGCCCTGTCCTCGCCCGTCACGAAGGCACACTCCATGCCGGAAGAACTCGCTGCTCCCATACGTCCCGTCGCAGCGGCCAGCGTGCCCTGGGAGACTGCGATCGAAGGTACGCGTTTCGGCGTGCGCTACCGGCATCTGAGCGCAGCGCTGCTCGGCGACGGCTATCGCGTCGGCGTCGCGCTGGAAGAACTGGAACCGGGCCGGCAGAGCGCGCCGGCGCACTACCATGTGTTCGAGGAAGAACATCTGTATCTGCTCGAAGGCCGGCTGACCGTGCGCATCGGCGACCGAAGCTACGCGATGCAGCCCGGCGACTACGTCTGCTTTCCGGCCGGTCATGCGGCCGGGCACTGCCTGATCAACGAAGGCGACGCGACCTGCCGCTATCTGATCATCGGCGAGAACGACCCGAACGAAATCGCCGTGTATACGGATTCCAACAAGGTCCTCGTTCGCTCGCTCGGAAGGCGTGCGTTGCTCGATCTTTCGGCGCGCCGCGACTACTGGCAGGGCGAAGATACCGGCGCCGCGATCCCGCCCGATCCACGCGAACCGCTGCTGCCGGCGCCGGCGTCACCGTTTCCGCCAGTCGTATCGGCTGCCGTCGAAGCCGAGCGGACGGACGAAGGCCCACGATTCGGTGGACAGGCGCAGCATCTGACCTTTGCGGCCGTCGGCGCGGACTACCGCGTCGGCGTACTGATCGAATCACCTGCGCCCGGCAAGCGGCTCGCACCGCGCCACTATCACCTGTTCGAGGAAGAACATGCCTATGTACTCGACGGCGAGCTGACCTTGCTGCTCGGCGAGGAGCGCCATGTGATGAAAGCCGGCGACTACGTCGCGTTTCCGGCCGGAAGGCCCGTGGCGCATTCGTTTCTCAACAGCGGCGACGGCCCGTGCCGCTATCTGATCATCGGCGAACGCAAGCCTCACGACGTCTGCGTCTATCCGGATTCCAACAAGGTCGCCGTCAACGCGCTGGGCAGCGGGCGCAGCGTGCTCGATCTGTCGGCATCACGGGGCTACTGGGACGACGAATCCGACGTCTGAACCAGCCGATCTTGCGCAGCGCGAGGCCTTAGCTCAGAAACCGCCGGAACTCGTCGACCGCATCTCGGCGCAACCACGGATTGATGTGTCGGTGCTTGATCGGGCCATGGTGCCGGGTGGTCAGGCGGACCAGCCGGGCGCAGTAGTCGATTGCGAAACGATGATCGCGCTTGGTATGCACGATGAAGACCTCGCAGGAGTCGGAACCGGCCGAGTCGCGCAGCAGCTGGCGCAGCTCGGCGCTCAAACTCATCGAGTTTCCCGAACACTGGAAGATGCCGGCTTCCTGAGTGCAGGGCGTGTTGGAATCGGGATTGGTCGTGTCGACCCCGGCATTCCAGTCCCAGGAACTCTCGAAGCCGGCCAGCACGCGCAGGGCTTCAAGCATGACCGCCTTGCGATGGAGCAGGTCCTGCCAGGGCCCCAGTTCGCCGGCGACGCTGGAATAGATGTCGAAGCGCGCGTTCCTCTCGAACACGGTGTCCGGCGCCGCCAGTCCCCAGTCGACCAGCGCATCGAGGAAAACCGCCGGCGGGCGGCCGCGGTTGTGGACTTTCTGCCTTGTCGCTTCGAAGACCCTGGCCATGCGGACTCTCCAGCTTTGCGGATACGCATTGTGCATTTCGCATTGCGCCTGGGAACGCGACGCCTGAACTATCGGCGGCAAACGCCGTGCGGGGACGAAACCGGCTACTCCGAGATGGATTCGCCAGTCTCGGCGGGTTCGATGGCAGCCTTTTCGTCTTTGCGCTGAGCCGCAGCACGCAGCGCCTTGGCTGCGCTGCGCGCGATCTTCTTGCGCGCTTCGTCGGCCTTCTCGCCGTCGAGCACTTCGCGCTTGATGACCTCGTCGACGAGCACCGCGCGTATCTGTTCGACGTCGATGCGCACGTCGGGCGACACGCGGCGCAGCTCGCGGCGAACGACCTCGAGTACCGGATCGGTCTGCAGCATGGCGCCGACGAAGAAACGGCTCAGCGCCTGACGCTGGTTGTGGTACTCGCCGAGAACGGAGCGCACCCAGCCTTCCTTGCACCAGAGGTACAGCAGCTCGAGATCGGCATCGGAACGCGGATTCAGCGCGCAGAAATCGATGTCGACGACGAGTTCATGGTCGATGGGCTTGGCGAATACGACACGATAGACACGCCAGCGCAGGCCGTTGGTCAACAGCACCCATTCGGCCCCCTGGTTCGCCGCATAGTCCACCGCCTGCTTGACGTGCGCGTCCTTGAGGTCCAGCCCTATCGCCTTGACTTCGATCAACGCCTGCAAGATGCCATCGATGCGCGTGGCGAGATCGCAGTAGGTGCCGCGAATCGCGTATTCCGAGGTTACTTCGGCGTATTTGTCGTAGCCGAACACGTCCGCGAGCATGTCCTTGATGATGGTGACCGTGTCGGCTTCGCCGACGTCGCGCTTACGCGCATCGGCGAGCACGGGTTGGAAACGCTTGATCGTCGCGGCCAGCCGCTCGGCTACGCGCTTGGGTATGTTGGCCATGTCTTCCTCCCGATTGCATCAGCAGCACGGCCAGTAACCGCGCCGCGCGGGCCGCTGGGGCGGCCTCGCTGCCTGTCCAGTGCCAAGGCCTTGGGCGGCCTCCTGATCGCTACTGTCATCTGCGGGAGTTTTCTCTCACTGTCACGAAATCCGATCAACGGCCGCTCGCGCCCGGCATCGGACAGCTGGGCACCGGAACCGCATCCGCGGAATCCATAGGCTGGCCGGCCGACGACGACGCTGGCGTTCCGGGCTACCCTCGCTCGCGCGATCGGATCAACGGCGGCAGCGTGATGCTGGACCACGGCTCGACTGCGGAAGAAGTCCAGCCGGACACCCGTCGCCCATCACACACTGCAGGAGCAGCCCCATGTCGACAGCCAACGCACTCGCCTGCCCCGCCTGCGGCCAGCGCTGCCTCAGTGCCTGGGACAAGCTCTGGCTGGGTCCGGCCCGCAGCGTTCGCTGCGGATCCTGCAGCTGTCGGGTTTCCGTGCCTTGGCTGCCGACGCTGGCATTTCTGCTCGTCGGCAACGTAGCGCCCTTCATTCTGCTTGCGCTCGTCTGGCAGCCGCTGCTGCGCCGCTTCGGCTCCGTTTCCTTCGCCGTGTTCGCCATGGGGAGCAGCGTACTGCTATTCGTTTTTGCAGCACTGTCGCTCTGGGCCTACGTGCGCTGGATACCGCTGCTCGTGCGGCAGCGCTGACGCATCGCGCCGCAGGCCTTGCCGACGTCGCCCGCGCCGGCTGATCGATACGGCAGTTCTCAGCGCCAGCGCGCCAGCGCTGCCTGGCTGTAGCGCGGATGCGCGATGCGGCGGCGCGCGGGATCGGGCTCGCCGTTCTTGCCGTCGATCGGGAACACGGTCAGGTGGCGCGGCTGCACGGTGACGGCGGCGCCGGGCTGCAGCGCGCGGCGCTGGGCTTCCTCGCCGCCGAGTTCGGCTTCGAGCGACTGGCCCAGCGACGGCACCTCGAGTTCGACGTGAGCGATGCTGCCGGCCAGGTAGATGTGCCGCACGGTGGCGCGCCAGCCCGATTCGAGCGGCGTCGGCGTCAGCGCGAGATGTTCGGGCCGCACGTAGGCGATTGCGCTGCCGTCGGCGGCGCCGTCCAGGCCGTCGGCCTCCAGGCGCTGGTCGCCGGCGACGAGGCGGCCGCTCTGGATGCGCACGGGCAGCTTGTTCGACTTGCCGATGAACTCGAACACGAACGGCGTGGCCGGCTGCTGGTAGATCTCCTCGGGCGTACCGACCTGCTCGATGCGGCCGCGGTTCATGACGACGACGCGGTCGGCCAGTTCCAGAGCCTCCTCCTGGTCGTGCGTCACGAATACCGTGGTCAGGCGCATTTCCTCGTGCAGATGGCGCAGCCAGCGTCGCAGCGAAACGCGCACCTGCGCATCGAGCGCGCCGAACGGTTCGTCGAGCAGCAACAGTTCCGGCTCGATCGCCAGCGCGCGTGCGAGGGCGACGCGCTGGCGCTGGCCGCCTGAGAGCTGCGCCGGATAGCGCTGGGCCAGACCGTCCAGCTGCACGCGCCTGATCAGCTTGTCGACGCGGTCGGCGATCTCGGCCTTGCTCGGCCGCCGCGCGCGCGGGCGCACGCGCAGGCCGAACGCGACATTCTCGAACACGGTCATGTGGCGGAACAGCGCGTAGTGCTGGAACACGAGACCGACGCCGCGGTCGCGCGCGCTGACCCGCAGCAGATCGCGGCCGTCCTGGGTCAGCTCGCCGGAGTCCGGAAAATCCAGTCCGGCAAGGATGCGCAGCAAGGTCGTCTTGCCCGAGCCGGACGGGCCGAGCAGCGCGACGAATTCGCCCGGCGCGATGCTCAGGCTGACGTCGTCGAGGGCACGGAATTCGGCGAAGCGGCGCGCGAGGTGGGTGATGGCGATCGTCATGTCAGTGTCCGCGCGGCGCGCGGGCGGCGAGTTCCGAGCCGTAGCGCCATTCCAGGAAAGTCTTGAGGCAGAGCGTGACCAGCGCCAGCAGCGCGAGCAGCGAGGCGACGGCGAACGCGCCGGCGTAGTTGTAGTCGTTGTAGAGGATCTCGACGTGCAGCGGCAGCGTGTTGGTCAGCCCGCGGATGTGGCCGGACACGACCGAGACCGCGCCGAACTCGCCCATCGCGCGCGCATTGCACAGCAGCACGCCGTAGAGCAGCGCCCAGCGGATGTTCGGCAGGGTCACGCGGAAGAAGATCTGCCAGCCGCTCGCACCGAGCACGCGCGCGGCTTCCTCCTCGTCGCTGCCCTGGGCCTGCATCAGCGGGATCAGTTCGCGCGCGACGAACGGCAGGGTCACGAAGATCGTCGCGAGCACCAGGCCCGGCACGGCGAAGATCAGCTTGATGTCATGGGCCTGCAGCCAGGGGCCGAACCAGCCCTGGGCGCCGAACAGCAGCACGTAGATCAGGCCCGAGACCACCGGCGAGACCGAGAACGGCAGGTCGATCAGCGCGCCGAGCAGGGCTTTGCCGCGGAAATCGAAATGCGTCATCGCCCAGGCCGCGGCGACACCGAACACCGTATTCAGCGGCACGGCGATCACGGCGACGAGCAGGGTCAGCTTGATCGCGGCCAGCGCTTCCGGATGCGCAATCGCGTCGACGTAGGTACCCAGCCCCTTGCGCAGCGCCTCGACGAAGACCGCGGCGAGCGGCAGCAGCAGGAACAGCAGCAGGAACCCCAGCGCGACCGCGATCAGCAGGCCGCGGACGACGCGGCGGCCGACAGGACGGGAACGCAGGTCGGGAAGGACGGCGGCCATGTCAGCGCTCCGCCCAGCGGCGGCTCCAGCGCTGCAGCAGGCTGATCGCGAGCAGCAGCAGGAACGACAGCACGAGCATGATGACGCCGACCGCGGCCGCGTCGGCGTATTTGAATTGTTCGAGCTGCTTGACGATGACCAGCGGCAGGATCTCCGACTTCATCGGAATGTTGCCGGCAATGAAGATGACCGAACCGTATTCGCCGACCGCGCGCGCGAGCGCGAGCGCGAAGCCGGTCAGCAGCGCCGGCAGCAGCAGCGGGAACAGCACGCGCACGAAGGTCTGCAGGCGGCTGGCGCCGAGCGAGGTCGCGGCTTCCTCGATGTCGCGGTCCAGCGCTTCGAGCACCGGCTGCAGGGTGCGCACGACGAACGGAAAGCCGACGAAGATCATCGCGATCAGCACGCCGAGCGGTGTGAAGGCGACCTTGATGCCGAACGGCGCGAGCCAGCTGCCGACCCAGCCGTTCGGCGCGTACAGCGCGGTCAGCGCGATGCCGGCGACCGCGGTCGGCAGCGCGAACGGCAGATCGACCAGCGCGTCGATGAGACGCCGGCCCGGAAACCGGTATCGCACCAGCACCCAGGCCACGAGCAGGCCGACGGCCGCATTGATGACGGCCGACAGCAGCGCCGCGCCGAAGGACAGGCGCAGCGCCGCGAACACCGGCGGCGCGCTGACGATCTTCCAGAGCCCGGCCGCACCGATGCCCGACGCCTTCACGGCCAGCGCGGCGAGCGGCAGGAGCACGATGAGGCCGAGGTAGGCCAGGGTGTAACCCAGGCTCAGGCCGAATCCGGGCAGTACGCGCCGCGCCATCGCTTACTGACCGACGCCGAGCTGGTCGAACACGCCGCCGTCGGCGAAATGCGCGGCCTGGGCCTGCTTCCAGCCGCCGAACTCGGCGATCGTGAACGTGGCGACCTTCGGGAACACCGCGGCGTACTTGGCCGCCGCCTTCTCGTCGTAGGGCCGGTAATAGTGCTTGCCGGCGATCTCCTGCGCCTGGGGCGTGTAGAGGAAATTCAGATAGGCCTCGGCCACCGCGCGCGAGCCGCGCTTGTCGACGACCTTGTCGACCACGGCGACCGGCGGCTCGGCCAGGATGGAGATCGACGGCACGACGATCTCGAACTGGTCCTTGCCGAGCTCCTGGCGCGCGAGCAGCGCTTCGTTCTCCCAGGCCAGCAGCACGTCGCCCTGGCCGCGCTGGACGAAGGTCGTGGTCGAGCCGCGCGCGCCGGTATCGAGCACGGGCACGTGCTTGAACAGCGCGGCCACGAACTCTCTGGCCTTGGCTTCGTCGCCGCCGGGCTGCTTGAGCGCATAGCCCCAGGCGGCCAGGTAGTTCCAGCGCGCACCGCCGGAAGTCTTGGGATTCGGCGTGATGACTTCCACACCCGGCTTGATCAGATCGTTCCAGTCCTTGATGCCCTTGGGATTGCCCTTGCGCACGAGGAAGACGATGGTCGAGGTGTACGGCGTCGAGTTGTGCGGCAGGCGCTGCTGCCAGTCAGGCTTGATCAGCCCCTTGTCGGCGATCACGTCGATGTCGTAGGCCAGCGCGAGCGTGACCACGTCGGCTTCGAGGCCGTCGATGACCGAACGCGCCTGCTTGCCCGAACCGCCGTGCGAGGCATTGATCGTGACGGTGTCGCCCTTGTCCTTCTTCCACTGCGCCGCGAACGCCGCGCTGACGTCCTTGTACAGCTCGCGCGTCGGGTCGTAGGAGACATTGAGCAGCGAGACGTCCGCCGCCTGGGCGCCGGCGGCGGCTACGCCGAGCCAGAGCAGGGAACCGAGCAAGGTGCGGCGCAGGTTGGTCAGCATGGCGGGTCCGATGATCCAGAGGAGTTGGCGGCAGCCTAATGCCCGGCCGGTTAAGCCGGAATTGACGCGCCGTTATCACCTTATGCCATGTGCCGCACTGCAAAAAAAAGCAGCCTCGAACCCCGGCTGCAGGCTCGCCTCGTTGCAGCCCCCGCCGGCAGCCCGCCGCCGCAGGGGAAATCACCATGAGCACACTCGTCCTGTCCCAGGGGTTCCAGTGGAAGCGCAGCTCCGCGATCAGCGCCACCCTCGCCCTTCATGCCCTGGCCGCGCTCGCGGTGCTGGCACCGCCGGCCTATATCGCGGCGCAGAAGGCCGCGGATCCGCCGGTGCAGGCCATCACGGTCAAGCGCGAGGAACCGCCGCCGCCCCCGCCGCCGCCCCGGCCGATTCCGATCAAGCACATGCCCAAGACACCGGTCGTGCAGCCCGTCGCGCCGCCGCGGCCCGAACCGGTGCGCGCCGATCCGGTCGTGACGGCGCCGACAGAGATGTCCTACCCGGCCGCGCCCGAGCCGGAACTGCCTGCCGCATCGACCGGAGCGGCCGAGACCGCCCCAAGTGCAATGGGCTACGGGAAGGTCAAGCCTGTGCCGTATCCACCGATCGCCAAGCGCCAGCGCATGGAAGGCACCGTGATCCTGCGCGTGCTGGTCGGCGCCGACGGCGTGCCGCAGAGCATCGACATCGAACGCTCCTCGGGTCATTCGCTGCTGGACCGTGCCGCGAAGGACGCCGTCATGAAGTGGCGCTTCGAACCCGGCACGCGTAACGGCCAGCCGTTCGCCGCCTACGGCCTCGTGCCGATCGCGTTCAAATTGACCGAGCTCTGACCCGTTCGCCCCGCAGGCGGCCGCTGCAGGGACGCAGTGGCCGCCTGCCCTTGAACCGTGAGTTGCCGGTCAGCTGCGGGCGATGCCTGCCGATGCGCAATCGCCGCATCGCGCGGCCGCTTGAAAATCCGTCGCGCAGGCCGGGATCATGCGCCCATGATCCGACTCCAGACCTATGCCGCGTTCGCCGGCCTCCTCGCCGCCGCCGGCAATGCCCCGGCCGCGCTGCTCGTGACCACGACCGCCGACACCGTCGCCAACGACGGCGCCTGCAGCCTGCGCGAAGCCATCACCACGGCCAACACCGGCGTCGCCTCCGGCGCGGCGGCCGGCGAATGCGGCGCCGGCCAGACGCCGCCGTTCGACCAGATCGACCTGCCGGCCGGCAGCCACCGGCTGCAGCGCAGCGGACCGGTCGACGACAGCAATGCCGCCGGCGACCTGGACATCCGACGCGTCGGCATCGCCCTGATCGGCGCCGGCGCCGATGTCACCGAGATCCGCGGCGACCGCAACGAGCGCGTACTCGACGTCGGCGCCGGACAGCCTCCGCCTACACCCGGCAGTGCGCCGGTGCGCATCGCCGGCGTGACGATACGCAACGGCACGGACACCAGCGGCGGCGGCGTGCGCAGCGCCGCCGGGTGGCCGCTGGCAATCGAGGCCAGCACGCTGGCCAACAATTCGGCCGGCTTCGGCGGCGGCATCGCCGCGAATGGCCCGCTGCAGCTGCGCGCGAGCACCTTGCACGGCAACACGACGAGCGATGCGGCCGGTCCCGGCGGCGGCGGTCTGTACTACGCCGGCACGGCGGCGGCCGAGCTGCGCAACGTCACGTTCAACGCGAACGAGAGCCTGACCGACGGCGGCGCGATACGGCTCGCCGGACCGGCGCTGCTCAACAACGTGACGGCATCGGGCAATACCAGCGACGCCGACTTCAACGACAGCGGCGACGGCGCGATCGCGGCGACTGCCGTCGTCGACCTCGCCAACACGCTGCTCGCGGCCAACATCGACTTCAGCATCCTCATCGGCGGCGCGGTCAGTCCCGACTGCAGCGGCGGTTCGGCGCAGTGGAGTTCGCGCGGCTACAACCTGATCGGCAATACCGGCATGGCCTGCCAGATCACGGCGCAGGCCGGCGACCAGTTCGGCACATCGGCGCAGCCGCTGAATCCGCGTCTGTTGCCCTTCGGGCCCTACGGCGGAACCACCGAAACGCAGATGCCGGCCGCCAACAGCACGGCCGTGGATCGCGGCGGCAGCGCAGCGGCGGCCTGCGAAACCGTCGACCAGCGTGGCGTGGCGCGGCCGATCGGCGCAGCCTGCGACATCGGCGCGGTGGAATCCGACGACCGCATCTTCAGCGACGGCTTGCAGGCGCCGTGACGGCTCAGGCGTCGGGCCGGCGCCGCGAGGACAGCGCGCCGCCGTCGTCGTCCCAATAGCCGAACCAGCGCCGCGCGATGTATTTGTAGAGGCGCTTGCCGCTGGCCTTCCAGGTGCGTGCGAGCCACGAGCGCCGCGCGAGCAGGCGGCGCTCCACCGGCGTCAGCGCCTGCGGACAGTAGCTGCGCTTGTGCTTGAGCAGATGGCGCAGATCCTCGCGCGCGAGCAGGCGGAACCAGCTGCCGCGGTGCCGGCTGAGCCAGCAGATCTGGAAATCCAGCACGGCCGGCGAACCGTCGGCGCGGACCAGCCAGTTCGGTTCCTTGGCCAGATCGTTGTGGGCCAGGCCGCGCGCACGCAATGCGCGCAGCAGGCGATGCGCCTGGCGATACCAGCGCGGATCGCGCGGCTGCGCCGACTGCATCGGCGCGCCGGCGATGTAGCTGCGTTCGAGAACCTGTCCGTCCCAGCGCCGCAGCTGCGGCACGCCGTCGAGCCCCTGCAGCCGCTGCAGACCGCGCGCCTCATGCCGTGCGGCCCAGCGCGCGAGGCCGCGCAACAGCCAGTGCGCGCTGCGCGTGTCGCGACGCACGAAGATCTCGTCGCCGACTTGTACGCGCTCGATATGCCCAAACGTATCGGCCTTGAGGAGTTCGCGGGTTTCTGCCGGACTATGCGTCATCGCCGCAGCGTAGCATGGGGCGCCGCGCCGGCCTGTCATCGGGAGTGGAAGCAATGATGATTGCGCTGTACGTGCTGGCCGCCGCCATGATCGTCGTCGGCCTGTTCGGCACCGTGCTGCCGGCGCTGCCCGGCGTGCCGCTGATGTTCGCCGGCATGTTCCTCGCGGCCTGGGCCGGGCATTTCGTCTATGTGGGACCGCTGACTCTCGGCCTGCTCGCCCTGCTCTGCGCGCTGGCGATCGCCGCCGACATCGTCGCCGGCCTGCTCGGCGCGCGACGCGTCGGCGCCAGTCGCTGGGCGCTGGTCGGCGCCGGCATCGGCACATTGGTCGGTTTCTTCTTCGGCCTGCCGGGCCTGATCCTCGGCCCGTTCGTCGGCGCGCTGGCCGGCGAGCTGATCGCCGGCAGCACCGTGCGGCGCGCGACCCACGTCGGCGTCGGCACCTGGCTCGGCATGCTGTTCGGAACACTGGTCAAGGTCGCGCTCGCATTCGCGATGCTCGGCGTGTTCGCGTTCGCGCTGCTGATACCGGCGACCTGATACGGTCGGCCGGCGCCGGAGCGGCCGGCACGACCGCGACGAGCGTCGGTGCAATCACGGAGCCGCCGCGAGTTCGCGCAGATCCTCGGCCACGACGTCCGCCGTCGCGACGACGATCAGCGCAGCGCCGCGCAGGCGCCCCGCTTCGCTGCGCCATTGCAGTTGCCCAGTACGCAACCCGTAGTTGCGCACGGCGGCCTGCGCCTCGGGCGAGGCCGACGGCCCGCTCCCTCCGATCGCCGGCACCGGCACGTCGATGCGCACGGGCACGGCGACGATTTCCACGGCGCTGCCGGCGGGCCAGTTGCGGCGCAGTCGTGCGCGCGTGGATTCGTCGAGCGACTGCGCGCCGGCGACGACGACGGCGCGATACGGCAATTCCTCGCGCCGGCTGCGCAGTTCGCCGTCTGCATCGCGCAGGCGGCGGAACCAGACATAGCCGGCGCTGGCCTCGACCGGCAGCGGCGTAGTGCCGGCGAACAATTCGCTCAGACGCCGCAGCCAGCGCGGCCGCCGTGCGAGGCCGCAACTGTCGACGACGAGGCGGCTGCCGCGGTCGAGCACATCGACCGGCAGCGGCGGAAACTCGTCGCGCGCGAGCGTGCGTTCCAGGGTCTGCAGACTCGCGAGTTCGCCGGCCGCGAACACCGGCACGCGCAGTCCCTGCCATTGCGAGCCGTGCGCGACGAGACGCACGCGCCCCCAGGGCTGCGCGCCGCGCAGCGGCGAACGGCGCAGGAATTCGCGCACGTCGGCCAGGCTGCGCGCCGTGGTCACGAGCACGCCGGCCTCGGCCGGGCGCGCGGCGTAGTAGTCGCGCGCCGCGGCGAAGAACGCATGCCCTGGATTGTCGTCGGCCAGAACGAACGTCACGTCGGTACGGGCGGCCGCAGCCGCGCCGGCCAGCGACGCGGCGAACACGACGAACGCCATTCGCAGCGCTCGCCTCATGGCCGCAGCGCCACGGCGCGCTGCAGCAGCGCATCGGGATAGTCGCTGAAGCCGCGCGGATCGACGAGCACGGCGTAGCGGCCGAGACTCAGCAGCACGCTGCGCTCCTGCTCCAGCCAGATGCGCAGATCCGGCCGCAGCTGCAGCAGTCGCCGGTAGGCCGCGCTGTCGCGGCGTATGCGCAGCAAGGGCTGGCCGTCGCGCCAGGCCAGATCGACCAGGGTGTCGCCGCGCTCGCGGAATTCGCGTCCGCCGATGACGCGCACGGGCGCGGCGTTCGCCGCGATGGTCTGCTGCAACGCGGGCTGCAGCGCCGCGGCCAGCAGCAAGGCATTGCCGCTGCCGCTGGCATAGCTGGCCACCTGCGAGGCGCGCTGCGGCAAGGGCTGGTCGACCTGGGTCGACGGCTGCTGCGTGCGCACCGCATCGTCGACGGCGACGAAGGCCGTGTACGGCGTCAACAGGCCGTAGTCCAGGCCGAGCTTCGTGATATCACGGCGCAGATTTTCCCGGTCGCCGTCCTCCGCGCCGAGATCCATGCGGTCGGCCAGCACGTTGCGCGCCCACAAGGTACGCAGCGGTGCGTTGGCCTGCGACACGTCGGCCGCCGCGGCCACGTCGATCACGGCTTCATACGGTCCACGTCCGCTCTGCGCGCGCAGATGAATGCGGCCCTGCGCGGTACCGCGATATTTGCCGACCAGCACGACCGGCCGTTGGGCGAACAGATCGGGCACGGGCATCGGCGACACGTCGTAGGCATCGAAGCCTTCGAACGTCACCGCGATGCCGCTGAGCAGCGGCTGCTCGATGTAGCGGCGGAACGCCTGCGCCTGCGGCCGGCCTTCGTCGAGGTTCTCGATCATCACGGCCTCGCCGGCGCCGGCGCGCGCGATGCGCTGGATCACCGCCTTGTCGACCGAGGCGCCGACACCGAAGGCGAACGTGCTGGCCTCGCCGAGCCGGCTGCGGATCAGCCGCGACACCGCCTCGCCGGCGACGATGCCGCCGTCGGTCACGACGACCACGGAGCGTGCGACGCCGGCGCTGCGCGGCAAGGCATAGGCAGCCCGCAGAGCGCTCAGCAGATCGGTCCCGCCGCCGCCGTTTGCTGCGTCGATGAAACGCAGCGCGCGCTGCAGATTGTCCGGCGTGCCGGCCAGCGCAGCCTTCGCGTCGAGCGTGGACGCGGCGCCGGCGAACAGCACGACGTTGAAACGATCCTGTGCCCGCATGCCGGCCAGCAGTTCGCGCAGCACGAGCTTGGCCAGATCCAGCGGCGCGCCCGCCATGGAGCCCGACACGTCGACGACGAACAGGTATTCGCGCGCGGGCACCTGCTCGGGCAGCACGGATGCGGGCGGCTGCAGAGTCAGCAGGAAGAACTGCTCCGGTGCGCCCGGAAACAGCTGCAGCCCGCCGGCGACCGCATCGCCGGCGTAGCCGAAGCGCAACACGAAATCGCGTGTCGCCGCCTGGGCCTCGTCGGGCGCGAAGGTCACCCGCGCCTGGCGCGCGCCGCTGCGTTGCACCTCGATGCGATGGGAAGGACTGGCGATGTCCGCGAACGGCGCCGCACCGCGCAGGCGTAGGGCCAGCGCGAAACTGTAGTCGGTGACTTCGGCGGCGGCCGACGTCCTGACGGCCGCCTGTGCGGCGGACTCGCCGCCGCCCGGCGCGCCGCGCGTGGTCGGCAGAAAGAACTCGTAGACGCCTTCGCGCGGCCGCAGCAGTTCGCTGTACTGCAGCGCGACCTCGATGCGGTCGCCCGGCAGGATGTTGGCCAGGCGCATGCGGAACACGCCTTCGGCCTGCTGTTCCAGCAGCGCAGTGTTGCGGCCTTCCGACCTGGCCGCATCGTAGCCGGCCCGCGCCTGCTGCTTCTCGCGGATCACGCCGCGCACCGTACGTTCGCCGACGCGCAGGGTCAGGCCGCTGACGGCGGCCCGGGTCGAGGCCGGAAACACGTAAACCGCCTCGATCGGCACGTTGCCGCGATTTTCGAACACCTGATGCAACTCGACCGCCGCGATGGCGCCGACGATGTCGACATCGGCGCGCGTCTGCAGCAGAGGCAGGCGTTCGACCCGGGCGGCGGGGCCGCCGAGCACCTGGAAATACGGCGTCTCTGCGGCTGCCGCCAGCGCTGCGGCCGACAGCGCCAGCAGCGCCGCCAGACAGCGACCCACACTCCATCCCCACGACTGTCCGTGCATGTGAATTCTCCGGGCGGGTTTCTTCTGCGGGACCGGCGTCGACGACGGCATGACCAACGACCTAGCAGACGGGCAATCACTGCAAGATCGTCGCAACCTCCAGCCTATGGGCAGCGGCGCGCCGCTGCGCGACACTGCAGCGACCACCGGAGGAACTCCCCATGTCTCGCCTGCAACGCCTCGCCCTCGCCGGGCTGCTCGCCTTCGCCCTGCCCGCCTTCTCTGCCGACGACTGGGTCGCACGCAGCAATGCCAACGCCCAGTCGGTGCTCAAGGTGCTCGCCGATTTCAGTCCGGAATCGGCCAGCAGCCTCGGCCTGCCGGGTTACGACGAAGGCGTGTTCGACCTCAGGCCCGGCGTCAACGACCGTTTCCGTGCGGCCTCGGCTGCGGCCAAGGCGCAGCTCCAAGCGCGCCGCAGCAGCGAGAGCGACGCGCGCGTGCTGCAGGATCTGGACATCATGATCGCGGCGACCCAGCGCCAGATCGACAGCAGCCGCATCAACGAGAAATACCTGCTGCCGTATTTCGACATCGGCCAGGCCGTATTCCGCGGCGAGTTCGGCCTGCTGCAGGACGAAGTCGCGCCAGCGCGGCGCAAGGCCGCGCTGGTCCGGCTCAAGCGCTATACCGGCCTGGAGCACGGCTATACGCCGATCACCGAACTGGCCAAAGCGCGCTTCGAGGAACAGGCCGGCAACGCCGCGCTGCTCGGCCCGGTCAAGCAGCAAGTGGAAAAAGCGCTGGCCGGCACGCCGCAGTACATCAAGGGCCTGCGCGACCTTTACGCCAAGTACGGCATCAAGGGCGCCGACAAGGCGCTGGACACGCTGGAAGCGCAGCTCAAGGACTACGACAACTGGGTGCGCGAACGCGTGCTGCCGCGCGCGCGCGACGATTTCCGGCTGCCCGCAGAGCTGTATGCGGACAACCTGCGCAACGTCGGCCTGGACATTCCGCCCGAGGCGCTGATGCAGAAGGCGCGCCTGTCGTATGCGGAAATCCGCAACGAGATGCAGGCCATCGCGAGCCAGATCGCCGTCCAGCGCAAACTGCCCGACAGCGACTACCGCGCCGTGATCAAGGCGCTCAAGCAGGAGCAGATCGCGCCCGACCAGGTCGAGGCGACGTATCACGAAGTCATAGCTCGAGTCGAAGAGATCATCCGCCGCGAGCACATCGTCACCCTGCCGCAGCGCCCGATGCAGATGCGCCTGGCCTCGGCCGCCGAAACCGCGGCGCAGCCGGCGCCGCACATGGATCCGCCGCCGCTGATCGGCAACAAGGGCGAGCGCGGCACCTTCGTGCTGACCGCCGGCAATCCCGGCAGCGACGGCAAGTCCGACGGCTACGACGACTTCAGCCACAAGGGAGCGACCTGGACCCTGACCGCGCATGAAGGCCGTCCGGGCCACGAGCTGCAGTTCACCGCGATGGTCGAACGCGGCGTGTCGCTGGCGCGCAGCGTGTTCGCGTTCAACAGCGTGAACGTCGAAGGCTGGGCGCTGTATGCGGAAGCCGAGACCAAGCCCTACGAACCGCTGGAAGGCCAATTGTTCGCCCTGCAGGCGCGCCTGCAGCGCGCCGCGCGCGCGATCCTCGATCCGATGCTCAACCTCGGCCAGATCACGCGCGAACGCGCCCACCAGGTGCTGACCGACGAGGTCGGCCTGTCCAACGGCATGGCCACGCAGGAAGTCGACCGCTACACCTTCCGCGCGCCGGGCCAGGCGACGAGCTATTTCTACGGCTATACGCGGCTCATGGAACTGCGCGCGCAGACCGAGATCGCGCTCGGCGACAGGTTCGACCGCCAGAAGTTCAACGACTTCGTGATCGGACAGGGCCTGCTGCCGCCGGAGCTGCTGGCCAAGGCCGTGGCGGAAGAATTCATTTCGCAGCAGGTGAAATAAAGGGAAAAGTCCACCCCGGCTCGCCGCCGAGCCGGGGTGGATCGTCCGCGCAGGTTGCGGTGAGCGCAGCGAAGCGCAACGTCACGGAATCTCCGCCGGCCGGATCATGGCACCGCGATCGAACACGATCGGAGCAGACGGCGAGCGGCGCAGCACTCCGTCGTTTCGACCAGGGCCTTTCGATCAGGACACACCTCGACGTTGCGGTTCGCTGCGCTCACCGCAACCTGCGCCGCCGCGCCGTCATTTCCGCTCATTCCTGCGGCAGCAGCAGGATCTTGCCGTCGCGTTCGCCGGCCGCCGCGGCGGCGACGGCCTGTTTGATCTGGCTCAGCGGATACGTCGCCTGCACCGGCGCACGCAGCTGGCCGCTCGCGATCAGCGCGCCGATTTCGCCGAAAACTTCGGCGCGGCGCTGCGGCGTCGCGGTGCGGAACCATTGCGACAGCCAGAAGCCGCGCAAGGTGATGTCGCGGAAGATGAACGACGCCGGCGAAATCTGGCACGGCTCGCCGCTCATCGCGCCGTAGTTCAGCAAGGTGGCGCCTTCGGCGAGGCAGCGCGCGAGGTTTTCGGTCGACGCGCCGCCGACCGCATCGATGCCGAGCCGGATCGGCGCGGAATTCGTCGCCTCGGCCACACGCTTGGCCAGCTTGTCGCCGTCGACGAGCACGATCTCGCCACCCGCCGCCTTGACGCCGGCCACGGCCGATTCGCGCCGTACGATGTTGACGCAGTGGATGCCGCGCGCCTTCGCGATGCCGATCAGATAACTGCCGACCGCGGAATTCGCCGCGTTCTGAATGACCCAGTCGCCGGGCTTCAGCGCGACGAAATCGCTGAGCATCAGCAGCGCCGTCGGCGGATTGATCGCGAGCATCGCAAGCTGCTGTACGTCGGCTCCGGCCGGCAGCGCGATCAGCCCCTTTGCTTCGGCGATCAGGTGCGTGCGCCAGGTGCCGCTGCCGACCGGCAGCAGCACGGTGCGGCCCTGCCAGCCCGCATCGACGCCGTCGCCGAGCGCGACCACGCGGCCCACGCCTTCGTTGCCGCCGATGGCCGGCAGCGGCGGCAGCAGGCCGTACTGGCCGGTCAGGGTCAGCACGTCGGACGGATTGATCGGCGCAGCGAGCACCTCGATGAGCACCTGACCCGCGGCCGGCGGCGGCAAGGTCATCTCGACGATGTCGATGACGTCCTGCGGCACCGGGCCGCGCTCGGCATATTCGGCCTTCTTCATGGGCAATCTCCGCGAACGGGACGGATGCGGCAGCGGCTCAGAGGATGTCCGCCGGAACGACGTAGAGCAGGATCGAAAAGAAATGCAGGATGCTGCCGAGCAGCACGAAACCGTGCCAGATCGCATGACTGAACGGCAGGCGCCGCCAGAGATAGAACGGCACGCCCAGCGTATAGGCCGCGCCACCGAGGAACAGCAGCCAGAGACCGCCGCCGGGTACGCTTTCGAGCAGCGGGCCGAGCGCGGCCAGCGCGCTCCAGCCCATGCCGATGTAAAGCGCGACTGCGGCACCGCGGAAACGCTTCAGCGGCGACAGCTCGCAGACGATGCCGAGCAGCGCGAGCCCCCAGACCACCCCGAACAGCAGCCAGCCGTAGCTGCCGTGCAGGCTGATCAGGGTGTAGGGCGTGTAGGTGCCGGCAATCAGCAGATAGATCGCGACGTGGTCCAGTGCGCGCAGGGTCGGCTTGGCGACCTCGTTCGGAATGCCGTGGTACAAGGTCGACGCGGTGTACAGCAACACCAGGGTCGCGCCGAATACGGCCACGCTGGTGACGTGCCAGGCATTGCCGTCCAGGACGGCGAACGCGACGAGCACGGCCAGTCCGGCGATGCTGAGCACGATGCCGACGCCGTGGATCGCGCTGGAAATGATTTCCTCGAGCAGCGAATAACGCGGGCTGGCAGCAGCGACATTTGTCATGACGGCGCCCTCGGCAATCACCTGGTGGACTCGGCGAACATAGCGCAGGCCGCCGCAAAAATCCAAACGATCGTTTGACACTTCGACCAAGGTCGTCCGGCGCGCGACCGAGGGCGCCGCAAGCCCGCGGGTCAGGCGCGCAGCCGCGCCTGGTCGCGGATGCGGCGCAGGTAGTCGAGCACGCGGCTGGACAGGCTGACCTCGCGGGGCGCCTCCACTGCATGCCGGCGCAAGCGCAGCGGCTCCAGATGCAGCTCGCGGTGACGGTCGAGCGCGGCGAACAGCGCGCGGCGCAGCAACTCGCGCACCAGCGGCTTGGGCAGGAAACGGAACACCTGCCCCTGGTTGATCAGGTCGATCAGCAGACGACCGTCGCGCAGCGAGGAGCAGGCGATCGCCAGGGTGCGCGGGCTGGCCTGCTTGAGCAGCTTCAGGGCGCCTATGACGTCGTCGCTGCTGTGGCGCAGCTCGGCCAGGATCACGCCGTACTCGCGCGCCTCGATGCGCGCCAGCGCAGCCTCGACGCTGACCGCCGGCACGACGAGCGCGCCGGGCGGCAGCAGCTCGCGGACCAGGGTCACGGTCATCGGGTCCTCGTCGAGCACGAGCACGGCGGCCGGCGGCGCCGCATCGACCACGGCCGGCGTGGCCGCGGCCGGAACGGCGCGCGGCGCGCCAGGCGCCAGGCGCGCGAATTCGTCGGCGGCAATCTGCGCGGCCTCGGCGATGGTCTGCTGCAGGCGCGCGGCATCCCAGGGTTTTTCGAGGAAGCGGAAGATCTCGCCGTCGTTGACGGCCGCCTCGACCGCAGCGAGATCGGCATAGCCGGTCAGCAGCAGCCGCATGCTGCGCGGCGAGTGGTCGCGGATCTGGCGCAGCAGATCCACGCCGCTGATCGTCGGCATGCGCTGGTCGCTGACCACGACATGCACCGGCCGCGTGCGCACCCAGTCCAGCACCTGCACCGGATCGGTGGTCGCGAGCACCTCGTAGCGGCTGCGCAGCAGCAGCGACAGCGAACGCAGGATGCGTTCCTCGTCGTCGATCAGCACCACACAGGGTTTGTCGGGATTCATGCAGCAGCCTGCGGCGGATTCGGAGCCAGCGGCAGGGCGACCACGAAGCGCGTGCCCGAGGGCGGGTTCGACGTCGCCGCGATGCGACCGCCGTGGGCCTGAACGATCTGCTGGCAGATGGACAGGCCCAGGCCGGTGCCCTGGCCGACCGGCTTGGTCGTGAAGAAAGGTTCGAAGATGCGCGGCAGCACGTCGGCCGGAATGCCGCGGCCGTTGTCCTGCACCGCGATCAGCGCGTAGCCGCCGAGAGTCTGCGTGCGGATCACGATCTGGCCTTGGTCATGGTCGATGGCCTGCGCGGCGTTGCTGACGAGATTCAGCAGCACCTGGTTGATCTGCGCCGGCGCGCAGCGCAGCGGCGGCACCTCGCCGTAGCGGCACTGCACCTGCACGCCGCGCTTCTTCAGCAGATGGCCGGTGATGCGCAGCGCCGCGTCGATGAGGCCGTGCAGATCGACCGCATCGGTATGCGCCGCGTCGACGCGCGAGAAATCCTTGAGATTGCCGACCAGGTCGGCGATCTGGCCGACGCCGTGCACCGTGTCGTCGAGCAGCGCGCCGAGATCGCCGAACAGCGCCGGGTCGAAAGCGGCGCGCGCCGCGGCCAGGCGCTCGGCGCGCTGCTGCCAGTCGGCCGCGTCGCCGTCCGTCGCCGCATCGAGCAGCGCCGCAGCGGCATTCGCGAGCTCGGCCGCGCCGGGCAGCAGGTCGCGCGTCATGCTCAGATTGTTCTGCACATAGCCCAGCGGCGTGTTGATCTCGTGGGCCAGGCCGGCGACGAGCTGGCCCAGGGCCGCGAGCTTTTCCGACTGCACCAGGCGATGCTGCGACGCCTTGAGCCGGCGATACGCCGATTCCAGTTCCTGCGCGTGCTGGCCGACCTGGGTTTCCAGTGCGCGCAGCACGTCGAGCACCACGCCCATGCCGGCATAGCGCCCGTGCAGATCGAGCACGACGAAGTCTTCGGTGATCGGCCGGCGCAGATGGCGGCCGATCAGCTGGCCGGCGGCCTCGATGCTGCTGTCGATGCGCAGAGCCAGCGGGCGGGCGTCGAACAGGGTCGTGACCGTACGGCGGCCGTGCAGCTCGCGGCCGTACGGCGCCATGTAGACGCGCAGCATGAGTTCATGACGGGTGATGCAGCCGAGCAGGCGTCCGGCGCTGTCGACGACCGGCAGCGACAGCAGCGCCGCGTTCTCCTTGTCGAGAAAACGTTCGCCGGCCTCGGCGACGGTGCACTGCGGCGTCAGCGGCGTCACCGGCAGCACCAGCGCGGCGAGGGCGAGCTCGCCGCCATGCACCGCGGGATCGGCCGTGGAAGTCGGCGAAGGCTGATTCATGACGGGGACAGGACGCGCTACCACAACACGTCCAGGCTAGCGCGTGCATGCGTCACGCAGATGACGCGCGCGGCTCAGGCGTGACGGCGTACACCGCCGCTGGCGCTGTCGCCGCACACAGATCCGCGTCGCCGCGGCGGCAGGGCCGCGGCAAGCGGTTCGCCAAAGAAAACCCGTAGCCCGAGGCTGCGGATCGGCGGTTCAGCGCTCGCTGATGACGAACTTGCCGAAGTCGATGCCGATGTCGACGCCCTCGCCGGTGCCGGCCAGGGCCAGCGACACGTCGCCCTTGGTCACGACGCTGGCGGCCGAGGACTTGACCGCGCCCGCATGCGCGCCGCCGGAGGCATAGGTGCCGAGCAGATCCTTGATGTTCCGGACCTCGGAAAACTTGCCGCGGCCGTTGTCGATGCGCTGCTTGCCGAAGGTGATGCCGCCGCCCTTGGTGCGGATCTTCACCTTCATGCTCTGGCCGTTGTTGCAGTGGATGGTGCCGCTGCCGCTGGCCGTCTTGTAGAAGGCCGACCAGCCCGACATGTTGAAATCCATCTCGCAATCAATCGCCGCGGCCGCGGTTCCCTGCACACCGAACAGCAGGGCCATTGCAGCCAGTACACCCGTTGTCTTCTTCATAAGCCTTCTCCATGCCAGTGAAGCGCACCTATGATGCGCTCAAACCGCGTCAAGCGGCGATGACGGCCGCGACTGCGCACAATGCGTCGGCGCACGCGTAAGCTAAGGGGCTCCAGCCGCCTGTGGAGATCGCGTCATGAGCACCCTCGACGTCCTCGTCCATCTGCGCCAGTACAGCGGTGACCCGCCGGCCCTGCGCGCCGCGCTGGCCCTGAGCCGACGTCTGGACACCGTGCTGCACGGCCTCTACGTCGCGCCGATTCCGCCGGCAGCGTTCACCTCACCCGAAACCGTCGCGGTGCTCGTGCACGAGTCCGACCGCCACTTCCGCGAGGCCGGTGTGGCCGACGGCTGGTGGCAGGAAAAGCTCGCCGCCGGCGGCGCCCGCGGCGACTGGCTGGTGGCGCAAGCCGATGCGCTCGACGCGATCGCCTATGCGGCGCGCTGGAACGATCTGATCATCATCGAACGGCCGCAGCAGCAGCCCGATGCGCCGCTGGGCTGGGGTCTGGTATCGCGCAGCGCGTTCGCCGCCGGCGCACCGCTGCTGGTGATCCCGGAAAGCGCGGAAGTCGGCGAACTCGGCCGCGTCGTCACCGTGCTGTGGAACGGCTCGCGCGAAGCGATCCGCGCCGTTCACGGCGCGCTGCCGATACTGCGCCGCGCCGACTCAGTCATCGTGCTCGACGGCGAAAACCGCAGCGGCAACGGCGGGCTGCTGCATCTGCCCGGCTTCGACCTGCGCCGCTATCTCGCCGCCCATGCGGTCAATGCGGATTTCCGGCCGTCCACGACCTCGGCCGACCGCGGCGCCGGCCTCCTGGCGGCGGCCCGCGCGACCGGCGCAGACCTGTTCGTCATGGGCGCCTGGGGGCATTCGCGGCTGACCGAGCTCATCGTCGGCGGCGTCACGCGCCACCTGTTCCAGAACGCCGACCGCGCGCTGCTCGTGGCCCATTGAGGCGCCGAGGACGGACTGGCGGCGCGACTTCGCTGCCCGACGCATCGGCCCCGGATCCCCGCCAACGCCGCTGCGACGGCGCCGGCCGCTGATCCGATCCGGCGATTCTGCAAGGCAAAGGCTTTCACACGGCGAGTTCGACGATTTCATATCGCCGCGCGGTAGCCGTCCGCTGCACACGGCCCGCATACTCTCTGCAACAGGGCACGCACCGGCAGCAACCGGCGCCACCTGCCGCTGCCGGTGGCGGAATCCCGCCCTGGCCTTCGTCCATCGTCACTGCCCGGATCGATCCGATACGCCATGGCGCAACCCTTCCCGGTCACCGACATCGCCCATGTCATCCAGCTTTCGGTCGCGCCGGTATTCCTGCTGACCGGCGTCGGCGCGCTGCTCAGCGTGCTGACCAGCCGCCTCGCGCGCGTCGTCGATCGCGCGCGGCGCCAGGAAGACAAGCTCGAACACCTGTCGGCCGAACGCCATCCGGAACTGCTGGACGAACTGCGCAAGCTCTCGCGCCGCGCGCGGCTCATGAACTGGTCGATCAGCCTGGTGACCGCCTGCGCCCTGCTCGTCGCCAGCGTCATCGTCGTGCTGTTCGGCGGCGCGCTGTATGAGATCGACGTCAGCCTGCCGGCGGCCGCGCTGTTCGTGCTCGGCCTGATCTGTCTGATCGGCGGCCTGCTGGTCTTCCTGCGCGAGATCTATCTCGCCACCATCCACCTGCGCCTGGGACCGTTCCAGTAGCCGGACTGCGGAGCCACCGATGAGCGAACACCTGGCGCGTATCCGCTGGCAGCGCGACGGCGCCGTCTTCACCGACCAGTGCTACTCGCGCGCGCACCGCTGGGACTTCGACGGCGGCGCGCAGATCGCCGCGGCGGCTTCGCCGAGCGTCGTCGCACCGGCGCTGACCGATGCGTCCGCGGTCGATCCCGAGGAAGCCTTCGTCGCGGCGATCGCGAGCTGCCACATGCTCTGGTTCCTGTCGCTGGCCGCGGCCGCAGGCCTGTGCATCGACGCCTATGACGACCACGCCGTCGGCCTGATGCGCCGCGTCGACGGCCGTCTTGCGATTGCCGAGGTGATATTGCGGCCGCGGCTTCGATTCTCCGCTGCGCCACCGCCGGCGCAGCGTCTGCAGGAGCTGCATGAGGCCGCCCACGAACGCTGCTTCATCGCCAATTCGGTGCGCTGCGCGATCCGCATCGAACCGCCGGCCGACGACGCGGCGGACTGAGCGCGCAAGGCGCGTAGCCGATCGGCGGGTACCGGCTTACTTTCCGGCTTCGTCCTTGCGGTCGGACAGGTGCACGACCTTGCCGTCGGCGATCCAGAGCTGGATCAGGCGGCCACGGCGGCGATAGGTCCATTCCTCGCGCGGGCCGGTGTCGGTAGGCTCGGACGCGACGTTGTCCGGCGCGCCGGCCACTTCGCGCACGTGGTCGGCGGTGTCGCCGACCGAGACCATGCGCGAGCCGAAGCGCGCGCTCTGCGCCGCAGCGGTGAAACTCAGCAACAGGCTCGCCAGCACTGCTAGGTACTTCATACGGCCCCCTGGGCGGATCCGCAGTATGCCCGCGGATCGGTTGCGCGCGTTTTACGCCGGCTGCCCGTTCGCCGCCCGGCTTGGCGCGCGGTCTGGCGGACGCGACGGTCGATGCAAGACTAGCCAAGTCCGACTCGATCCTGAACCCGGGAATTGACCCGCTTGGCATTCCGCCGCGCCGTGCCGTCGAGGTTCAGTCGCGCTGACCTTCAATCGGACGTTCCCCAGCCAGGAGAATCATCATGGACAGCAAGCTGCTGTTGGGCGCAGCCGCGGGCATCGTCATCGCCGTCGGCGGCATGGCCGCCGCACAGCGTTACAGCGCCCAGTCCGCCGCCGACGCCGAAGCCGCCGCCAAGGCCGCCGAAGCCGCGCGCGAAGCCGAATCCTACGCGGCCGTGCGCCGGGTCAATCCGGTCATGGAACAGGTACGCACGCCGCGCAAGGACTGCGAGCAGGTCACGGTCAACAAGCGCCTGCCGGAACGCGACGGCAATGTCGGCGGTACCCTGATCGGCGCCGTCGTCGGCGGTGCGCTCGGCAATCAGGTCGGCCGCGGCAACGGCCGCAAGGCGGCCACTGTGGCCGGCGCCGTCGCCGGCGGCGTGGTCGGCCATGAAGTGGACAAGCGTCACCAGGGCGGCCGCGTCGTCGCCTCGACCGAAACGCGTTGCCGGGAAGTGACCGACGTCAGCGACCGCGTCGTCGGCTACGACGTGACCTACAACTACAAGGGTCGCGACTACACGACCCGCATGGATTACGACCCGGGCGAACGCATCCGCGTCGAACCGACGATACAGCCCGTCGCCGAAAGCGCGCGCTGAAACCGCGACCGTGCGACGCGCTTGCCGCAGGCGAGCGCATCGCCGTCTGCGTGTGATCCCGCCGCCGCGGCCCGAAGCCGCGGCGGCGGCAGCTTTCAGGCCAGCACTGCGCGCAGCGCGTCGGCAACCTGGTCGACCGCCGCGGGCGCAAGCTGCGGCCCGATCGGCAGGCTCAGCACGCGAGCGGCCTGGTGCTCGGCGATCGGCAGACTGCCGGCGGCAATGCCGGCCGACGCATAGGCCTGCTGCCGGTGCGGCGGAATCGGATAGTGGATCAGGCTACCGATGCCGCGTTCGGCGAGCGCGCGCTGCACCGCATCGCGCTGCTCGAGCTGGATCACGTACAGATGCCAGACCGGCTCGGCCCAATCGGGCACCGACGGCCGCTGCAGCGCAAGACCGGCCAGCGCCGAATCGTAAGCCGCGGCCAGCGCACGACGACGCGCATTCCAGGCATCGAGATGACGCAGCTTCACGCGCAGCGCCGCGGCCTGCAGCGGATCGAGCCGGCTGTTCCAGCCGGCTTCGTCGTTGACGTATTTGACGCGCGAACCGTAGTTGCGCAGCACGCGCAGCCGTTCGGCGACGGCCGCATCGTCGGTGGTCGCCGCGCCGGCGTCGCCGAAAGCGCCGAGGTTCTTGCCCGGATAGAAGCTCCAGGTCACGACGTCGCCATGGGCGCCGACGCGACGGCCGCGATAGCGCGCACCGTGCGCCTGGGCTGCATCCTCGATCACGCGCAGGCCGTGGCGGCGCGCAATCGCCAGTATCGCGTCCAGATCGGCCGGCTGACCATAGAGATGAACCGGCATCAGCGCGCGCGTGCGCGGGGTCAGCGCCGCCTCGATACGCGCCGGATCCAGGTTGCAGGTCAGCGGATCGGGTTCCACCGGCACCGGCGTCGCACCGCACTGGCTGACTGCGAGCCAGGTCGCGATATAGGTGTTCGACGGCACGATGACTTCGTCGCCGGGCCCGATGTCCAGCGCGCGCAAGGCCAGTTGCAGCGCATCCAGGCCGTTGGCCAGGCCCACGCAGTGGCCGCTGCCGCAATAGCTCGCGAACTCGGCCTCGAACGCTTCGACTTCCTCGCCGAGGATGTACCAGCCGCTGTCGAGCACGCGCGCGACCGCCGCGTCGATCTCGGGCTTGAGCTCGAGATAGGCGGCCTTGAGATCAAGGAACGGAACCGTCGTACTCATTTCTTCTTCGCCGGGGGCAGCTTGGCCGCCTGCAGGCCGCCGACTTCGAATTCCAGGGTCTTCTTGCCCTCGTCCTTCCATTCCGTGTCGATGCTCAGCCGCTGGGACTTGAGCAGGCGCGCGATCAGCGCTTCGTTCTTGTCGATGAAGATAGCCGGCTCGCCGGTCGGCGGAATCGTCGCGGCCCAGCGCTCGGGCTTGCCGTCGTCGAAGCGCAGGGTCAGGGTGCAGTCGCGCGCGCAGACGAAACCGCTTTCGTCGCGCATCAGGTAAGTGCTCTGGCCCCACTCCGGATGGTTGCGGATGAACAGGGTCACGCGCTGCGGCCCTTCGGTGGCCGGGCTGCCCTTGGCGTAGATCGACGCGTGATACTGCTTGCCCTTGCCGTCGGGGGTTTCCTGGTAAGTCCACAGGCGTTCGAGGCGGCGCGCCTCGGCGCCGGCCTTGGCGCGCTGCTGCAGCTCGGGCAAGGTCCTGGCGACTTCGGCCGCCGCCGGCGTGCCGGCGAAGCGCGTGACGATGTCGTTGCCGATTTCTGCAGCCAGGTCGATCTTGTCGGCGGCGCGCAACTGCTCGTACATCTTGAGTTTCTCCGCGGCCTGAGCGGCCTGCAGCTGGGCCTGCGTCGGCGCGGGCGGCGGCGGTGCGCCCGGACCGCAGGCGCTCAACAGCAGACAGAACATCGACAACGGCAGGGACCGGCGCAGAACGGACATGGCGAACACTCGCGGACAGGCAACGGCCTAAGATAGCAAAGCGCTGTGGCGCAGTGGCCGCATGCGCGGCTCAGCCGGCCGGCGCGGCGAGTATCGACCAGCGCCGCAACTTCTCGTCGCGACTCATCGAGGCATGGGCCGGACTCGTCGAGGGCAATGCCCGCAGGCTGAGCGCGGCCAGACGCGACGGCGCGATCTGCGCGGCGACATGGCGCCGGAACGCCTGCGCCGCCTTGGCACCGTTGAAGGCGAGCACGGCGATGTCGCATCGCTGCGCCAGCAGGTCGGCGATCGCATTCGGTACTTCCGATTCGGCCGTGATCGCACTATCGAGGCTGCCGCGTCGTTCGCAGCCGTGCAGCACGTCCCAGAGGCCGACGCCGCAGGCCTGCAGGCCCGCGATGCGTCGCTCGTACGGCAACGCCGCATCGACGCCGAACACCGCCTGCATGGTCGGCCAGAACTGGTTCTGCGGATGGGCGTAGTACTGGCCCGCGGCCAGCGAACGCGCGCCCGGCATCGAGCCGAGGATCAGCACACGGCAGCGGCGACCGAGACGCGGCGCGAAACTCTGCACATGGTCCGGCCCGTTCGCGGCCGGCGTTTCCGGCAGCAGATCAGGCAGCGGGGATTTCGGTCGGCGCGGCATCGGCTTCGTGGCGTCGCGCGATCCGCTCCTTCAGACGCACGAGGATGACTTCGTACAAGGTCAGCGCGTCGTGGGCGGCCATGTCGGGCCGCGCACCTTCGATGGGGTAGCGGCCCGAGGAGATGATGGCCGCTGCGAGCTCCAGCGCGATCTGCGACGCGCTCGGAGCATTGACGGAATTGACCACGGTGGGATTCGCCATGAGCAGCTCACGCAGAAAGCGGTGCCGGCAAGACTATCACCACAGCGATCGGCGGCAAGGGCGTCGCACGCGCTTTCGCAGCACTGTCATCGGGGGCACCCGCAGCCGCCGCGTGCTGGCCGTACCGGCCGGGCTGTGCCAGCATTCGCGCCTGTCATCCGTCACAGCGACTCATGCGCCTCAACAAGTACATCAGCGACACCGGCCTTTGCTCGCGGCGCGAAGCCGACGAACTCATCGAAAGCGGCCGGGTCACGGTCGACGGCCGCAAGGCCGCCGTCGGCGCGGTCGTCGAGGCCGGTGCGGAGGTGCTGGTCGACGGCAGTCCGCTCAAGCTCAAGAACCAGCGCGGCGGCGCCAAGTCGGTCTACATCGCACTGAACAAGCCAGTCGGCATCACCTGCACGACCGAGTCCGGCGTGAAGGACAACATCATCGACTTCGTCGACCACCGCGAGCGCATTTTCCCGATCGGCCGGCTCGACAAGGATTCCGAAGGGCTGATCCTGCTGACCAACAACGGCGACATCGTCAACGAGATCCTGCGCTCGGAGAATCGCCACGAGAAGGAATATCTCGTCGCCGTCAGCAAGCCGGTGACCGAGGAGTTTCTCAGCGGCATGGCCCGCGGCGTCCGCATCCACGGCCAGATGACCAAGCCGTGCAAGGTCTATAAATTGGGGAAATTTGGATTCCGCATCATCCTCACGCAGGGGCTGAACCGGCAGATCCGCCTGATGGCGGCGGAATTCGGCTACCGCGTGAAGCAACTGCGGCGCGTACGTATCGTCAACATCCGGCTCGGCAATCTGAAGCTGGGCCAATGGCGCAACCTGACACCGGCGGAACTGCGCGGCCTGCTGCCGCAGCGGACTCAGTGGTAGTCGCAGGCGTTGCGGCTTGCATGGCCGACTGCGCGAACCGTGCAAATCGCTGCCAAAGCAACAGTACAACTCGCTGAATTTACGAAATTTCCTTGCTGGCATGGAGCGTGATGCGTCTGCTCAGCGCCGATCGACAGTCAGTCGCCGGCCATATCCACCCTGAGGAGACCGACCATGCGCTTTCCGATCATCCAGAAGACCGCCGCCGTACTGCTGCTGAGCACCACGGCGGCATTCGCCATGGCGGCCACGCCGGCGACACCGAACGAGAACAAGCCGAACTCGCACGAGTCGGATCAGCCGGTGGGCGATACCTGGATCACGACCAAGGTCAAGACCGAGCTGCTCGCCGACAGCGCCGTGAAGGGCAGCGACATCAACGTGTCCACCGTGAACGGCGTCGTGACCCTGGCCGGCGTGCTCGACAACCAGGCCGCGATCGACAAGGCGATCACGATCGCCAAAGGCGTCAAGGGCGTGACCGGCGTCGACACGCGCGCACTCAAGCTGCGCAAGTAAACCGAGCCCTCTGCAAGCCATGAAGGCTTGTTGCCAGGGATTTCGGCACGGCGCAGGATAGCCGTTCAAGGCGCCCGGCCAGGCGATCGGCCGGGCGCTGCTTCTTGCCAGGGATGCCGATGCCGGACGCCGCTGCCATACTCGATTTCTGGTTCGGCAGCGACGCGCTGTCCGCAGACGAACACGAAGCGCTTGCCGCGCGCTGGTTCCGCCGCGACGATGCCTTCGACGCAGCAATCCGCAGTCGCTTCGGCGGTCTCGTGGAGGCGGCGCGGGCCGGAGAACTGGATGGCTGGTCGACGGCGCCGGCATCCTGGTTGGCGCTGCTCCTGCTGCTGGATCAGTTCCCGCGCAACCTGTATCGGAACACCGCCGCGGCCTTCGCCAGCGACGCCAAGGCGCAGCAGTCGGCTCTGGACGGTATCGCCCGTGGCCACGATCAGGCGCTGGCCGTGCGCTACCGCGCTTTCGCCTATCTGCCGCTGGAGCATGCGGAGGATCTGGCTCTGCAGCAGCGCTGCGTCCGGCTGTTCGAGACGCTTGCGGCAGACCCGCAGGCTCGGCCTGCCGCTGCCTATCTCAGCTACCTCGATTACGCCCGGCGGCACTGCGAGGTGATCGGCCGCTACGGCCGCTTCCCGCACCGCAACCATGCACTCGGCCGAGCGTCCACCCCCGAGGAACAGGCCTATCTCGACGCCGGCGGTGGCTTCTAGGTCGTCTTGCCTGAATCTGCGACAATGGGCGTCCGCTCGTGCCCACGTGCGGCCTTCCCACCGTTAACCAGGATTCCGGCTCCAATGTCTGCATTGATCTGCGGCTCGCTTGCGTACGACACCATCATGGTGTTCCAGGACCAGTTCAAGAACCACATCCTGCCGGACAAGGTGCACATCTTGAACGTCGCCTTCCTGGTCCCGCGCATGCGCAAGGAGTTCGGCGGGGTCGCCGGCAACATCGCCTACAACCTCAAGCTGCTCGGCGACGATCCGGTGCCGATGGCGACGGTGGGCCAGGACTTCGGCCCGTATCACGAGCATTTCGTGCGCTGCGGCATCCGCCTCGACCAGGTCAAGGTCATCGAGGACCTCTATACGGCGCAGGCCTTCATCACGACCGACCTTGACGACAACCAGATCACCGCGTTCCATCCGGGCGCGATGATGCGTTCGTACGAGAACAATGTTCGCGACGTCGAAGGCATCACCTTCGGCATCGTCGGCCCCGACGGCCGCGAAGCGATGTTGCAGAACGCCGAGCAGTTCGCCGAACGCAACATCCCCTTCATCTTCGATCCGGGCCAGGCCATGCCGCTGTTCAGCGGCGAGGAATTCCGCTCGTTCATCGAGAAAGCCCAGTATGTGACCGTGAACGACTACGAGTCGCAGTTGCTGCAGCGAAACACCGGCTGGAACGAGGCGCAGATCGCCGAGCGCGTGAAGGCCTACATCGTGACGCGCGGCCCCAAGGGCTCGCTGATCCATACGGGCAAGGAGATCCTGGAAATCCCGCCGGCGCACGAGCGCCGCGTGTCCGATCCCACGGGCTGCGGCGACGCCTATCGTGCCGGTCTGATCTACGGCCTGATGCGCGACATGGATCTCGCGACCGTGGGGCGCATGGCGTCCCTGATGGGCGCACTCAAGGTCGAACACCCGGGCACGCAGAACCAGCGCTTCACCTATGAGGAATTCTCCGACCAGTTCCGCCAGCAGTTCGGTTACGCGCTGGACTGAATCGGCTGCGGTGATTCCCACGAACGCCCGCGATGGCCATGCCGTCGCGGGCGTTTTCGTTGCGGCGTCAGCGGCTCAGAGCGGAACGAACGGAATGCCGCGCGGCAGGGTCGGTGTCGCGAGGTAGTGATCGACGAGCAGGAAAGCGAACAGCGCCATCAGGTAGACGATGGAGTAGTTGAACACCTTCATCGCAAAGAACTCGTCGGGCGGGTTCAGCAACACATAGGCGTAATAGAGAAAGACCACGCCAAGTACGAGTGCGCCGCCGAGATAGAACAGGCCGCTCATGCCCGTCAGCCATGGCAGCACGGTGACGACGAGCAGCAGCACGGTGTAGTACAGCACGTGCCAGCGCGTGTACTCGACGCCGTGAGTCACCGGCAACATGGGCACCTGGGCTCGCGAGTAATCGTCGCGACGGAAGATCGCCAGCGCCCAGAAATGCGGCGGCGTCCAGACGAAAATGATCAGGAACAGCAGCAGCGCGTACGGATGAACCTCGCCGGTCACGGCCGCCCAGCCCAGCACCGGCGGAGCGGCGCCGGCGGCACCTCCGATCACGATGTTCTGCGGCGTCGCGCGCTTGAGATAAGCCGTGTAGACGATGGCGTAGCCGATCAGGGATGCGAACGTCAGCACCGCCGTGAGCAGGTTGACGCCAAGCACGAGAATCAGCATAGACAGGCTGCCGAGCGCGACCGCGAACACCAGCACCTGCGTAGGCGTCAGCGCGCCGACAGCCAGAGGGCGATGTGCGGTCCTGGCCATCAGGCGGTCGATGCGCTGATCAATCAGATGATTGATCGCTGCCGCGGAGCCGGCCGCCAGCCAGATACCGATGCCGCCGAGCAGCGCCGGCAGCAGTGGCGGCCAACCCGGCACGGCGAGAAACATGCCGATCACCGCGGTGAACACGATGAGCGCAACGACGCGCGGCTTGGTGAGTTCGAGGTACTGCCGAAACATCGTGGTCTGCATCGCTGGATCAACTACGGCCGAACCGGTTTCCGAATCGTGGATTGCATCATGTATCGCGCGGCCGGGCCAGCGATCCGTTCCGCTGTCCGGGTCGAGCTTCCCTTCAGCCTGATGATGAGACGGTTTTCGGACATGGCCGATCAGTGCTGGGACGTGGGCTGGCAGGTATTGCGGCCGTCCAAAACGAGGAGTGGAGTTGCGTTCCGTCTGTCATAAGCAGCCCGTTGCCTTGCCGTGCTACGAAACATGAAGTTCCCACAAAGCACTGCGGCAAGCTGCTGTTGGCTGGAACAAGGTTTCCGGTTCGGATGTTGTGCAGCGAGCGGCTTCTCGGCTGCTGGTAGCTGACACAGGGGTGTGCCGCCTTAGCCGTTGCAGGGTGCGGTCTGCGCGCACGCTTTTATAGCGTAGAACGCGCGCGCGCCTGTAAGGATCGGTTATGGCGAACCACAAAGCAAAACGCCATCCCGATATGGGATGGCGTTTTGGTAAAAAAGGCCCTGGCAGTGACCTACTCTCGCATGCGGATGCACACTACCATCGGCGCGGGTTCGTTTCACTTCCGAGTTCGAGAAGGGATCGGGTGGTACCAAACCGCTATGGCCGCCAGGGAGACATTGGAGTCGCGCTGATAGCGCGGACTCGGCGTTGTGACTTGGGATGTGAACAGAGATTGGAACGTATCGCGTCAACGTGTTGTTGAGGCTAGCGAAGCGTCTTGGAGTTATATGATCAAGCCGCACGGGTCATTAGTAGTGGTTAGCTCGGCATTGCTGCGATACACACCCACCCTATCAACCAGGTAGTCTACCTGGGCCCTTCAGGGAGCTTGTGCTCCGGGAGATCTCATCTTGAGGCGCGCTTCCCGCTTAGATGCTTTCAGCGGTTATCGCTTCCGATTATAGCTACCCGGCAGTGCCACTGGCGTGACAACCGGAACACCAGGGAATCGTCCACTCCGGTCCTCTCGTACTAGGAGCAGCCCCTCTCAAATCTCCAACGCCCACGACAGATAGGGACCGAACTGTCTCACGACGTTCTGAACCCAGCTCGCGTACCACTTTAAATGGCGAACAGCCATACCCTTGGGACCGACTACAGCCCCAGGATGTGATGAGCCGACATCGAGGTGCCAAACACCGCCGTCGATATGAACTCTTGGGCGGTATCAGCCTGTTATCCCCGGAGTACCTTTTATCCGTTGAGCGATGGCCCTTCCATA